>Ga0265780_10000214_pt1 | contig 93632 bp, 99 predicted proteins | sample P1T30metagenome_FD_192432 | JGI IMG/M metagenome (GOLD analysis project Ga0265780, IMG submission 192432) | Plant litter microbial communities from East Loma Ridge, Irvine, California - P1 T30 | ecosystem: Environmental > Terrestrial > Plant litter > Unclassified | place: USA: California...
TTCGACATTGTGCTGTGGGAAGTGCAGCAGATTGTAAATACTGTTGGTTGTGCTGGGTAATTGGCAACTTGAGAAGGGCGTACTTGCTTTATATATACGTACCGTGACAGCGACTGTCAACGTATAATAATATAGGACCATCTACGCCAATAGTGGATGAATGCGTAGTGTGAGAAGTAAGGAGCATAATAGTAAGCAAACAGTGTCATGCACTCGGTCCCCATATCTGTATACACAATGTGTATAATGTCTCGTTGTCTTATGCCAATGCTGCAATTGAAGCCGCATGTTCCTCATACAAGATCGTGGAATCCACGAGGCCAAAGAAGCCTCAAAAGGTGAACAAGCCAGGTATACGAACAGTATTCCTAAACGGATCATAACTGTGTAGCATCGCACTACCTTGTGACTACTTCTCGTTGGAGGTGGATTACAGCACTACCGCTTAACTACCTCTACTTTTTCACAAATTTCCATTGCGAAGTACGCTTTATCCCATCTCTAAAACAGGCTTCGAGCCCAGTCGTAATGTCCACATCCTCACCCAGCAGCACCCGTCCCACACTTTCAACCTCTCGTTTGAACTCCTCTCTCACGCTCGCATCAAGCCAGAACTCTCTGTTAACGTGAGTTTCGAGCTCCAGTACCCGCAAATTTGGCAACTTGAGGTCTTTCAAGACGTTTAGATCTACTTTGACGCGATGCTCAACACATTCCGGACGATAAGCTCGAGGGAAAATCCATATAGAGAGACGCTTGAGCGCAGTGCTTCCTTCAAGGCCTCTGGCGAAGTCGGAGAGGAAATGGGTCGACTGAACATCAAAAAGAACACTAGTGGTGAATTTTGCGGGTGTCTTTGTGTAATCTAGAGGGGGAAGGTCGAGGCGGCGAAGTCGTCTTTCGGCGAGTGGTATATCTGCATCCTGACCTGGTGAGATAAAATATGCGTATGTGGATAAGGGTCCGTGAAGCACGATGGACTGTGCCCTCTGGATACTCAAGAACACGGGTATTTCTTGCTTTTCCGGATCTTGTCTCTCGGACGGCCTCCATACCGCGAACGATGGAACAGATTTCTCCTGGAGCGGAACGTCTCTCCATATTGCTTGCGAGTCAAAGCACTCGCTAGCTTCCGTGAGCATCTGTCTGTTTGCGAAGACCCATGCGAAGTCTTTGGGCTTCGACAACTCGTTAGGCTGTACTTCTCCGTAGCAGATGGTAAAGCGGTAATAACTTTGCCGATCACCTGTGAAGATTGTAGTCAAAGGATTAGTGCATGCCCTACATGTGTAACGTAAATATGCTCTTACGCATCGTTGGAAGGCTGGTGTCAAAAGCTACACCAGGCTTCCATGTTTCTTCGTAGATCTGATCTCTTAGCTCTCGCGGAAGGTCGAAAAACGACGTTGTTGAAACGCGATCCGGGGCCTTGCTACGGTTATCGTTCTGGCTTACTTCCTTTTGGTAGTGATTTTGGCGCATGTGTGCTGATGATCGAGTGTAGTCCAGATCCAGCGTTCCGTTGCGCTGCATCTTGTTGGCAGTAACAGAAGTGTCAATCGCGTAAGGTCATCAGCATGAAACTGGACAAAGGAACACTCCGCCTTCTTTTTGAAGAGCTGGGGAAGCTGGGGAGACAAGAAGTCCACAGAGTCAAAGTCAACCAAGGTCGAAAAAGCTTGAGGAAGGTGGTTCTGGGATGCTTGTCCCCTATTGGATATCAATCCTGGCTCCTGCGCGGAGTCGAATAACTGGTGCCTAATATGCAGGAGCATCCCTTGATCGCATCTACATCCTACCCCTGCGTTGGGTCCTACAGCAAGTCAACGTGACACTACAAAGCATTATCGTCCGATCTTTCAGCTTCGAAGTCCCCACGACCCGGTTTTCTCTCCATGCCGACTCCACAATGGTCCCGTGGATCAGCCCACGAGCTGTACTGGGTCAAGGTACGCAGTGACGTACGGTGCTACCTCTAGCCTACCCGTTACACGCTATTGTAGTAGTCGTCGGGAGCATGCCTTGTGATGCGCAGCGGACAGATTTGGTGTGTGTCGTTGACGTTTGACTCGGGATCGCCGGCCCTTATTACTACTTTAGTCTAATTTCAGGTTAACGCTAGCCCTGTAGGGCTGCGGTCGTGCATGAAAGCTCTTGCTTCTGTCTTAGTGGATTCCGGGAGAGGTTAAGCGAACACGGGGCTCGCGATGGCGTTTTCGCTGTGTACAATGTTGCAGTGTTGGTAATTTAAGGTCGGGTCCACACTGTTATTTGTTGCGCAATGATTGTGAAGTGTTGAGTCTCTCACAATGGGGCATGAGACGAGTGACGGTGTGGTAAAAGCATTTAGCGGTGCCAAAGAGTAGTTTACCGCTCTTTCGCCTAAGAGCTGAATGTCGAAGCTTGGAAACAACAGCTTTCCTGGAGCTGACGTATTGGGGTGTCAGCCGTTGCCGTTGACTTAGAGGATGCTTGGTACACGTCCCACGTGTCATACCACCACGCTGGGCTCTTAGTCTTCAAGGCTGATATCCTGCTCCGCGGGCTCGGATTTGACGGCGGGGTGAGCTGAGAATTAGCCTGGACGCTAAGTTGGAGCCAAAATGGAAAGCTTGATAACCTCATTTTGAAGCATCGAATATTACATGTAGATCGACTGACGTAAGTCAGACTGGAAGGTACATACTTGCTGCGGATTTGCATGCAGGCTTCAACACGCAAAGGTAGCAAATGTTCACGACATACCTAGGTAAAGTTGATGGGAAAAGAACGCTTCAGTTAGAAAGAACCAAGTAAGAAGAAAATGAAGAAAGGCACAAAGTAAACTCCTCGCATTCCCACGCTTTTGCTATGCCAATTACCAAAAAGCCAGTAGAATCGCTTGATCCTTCCGAAAGTGACTAAAGAATATCCAGGCTAACAAGAGACTGGTGTTCGCACCAACGCCAACGCTAAATCGGAATGTCGTCCAAGTTTGTCGATTGCCCTAAGAAATGTGTATGCTTTTCGAATGAAAGTGACCAGCACCAGGATGATGAAGTGGAGGATAAAGCCAGCGCTTGATATTGGGAACCGGAGTCGCCGTAGTACCAAGGTAGGATGTATGTACGTGAATAGTGGAGGTTTGTCGAAAGCGGCGGACAAGCGTGATACGATCACATTGCTCGACCTTGCGAAAGGGCGACGAAGTTTCCCGTGGGGTATCGTGTGGGAAATAGTGAGATGCTGTCGGTCTATTGCTCATTGTCGCGACATGAGAATGTGCTGAATCTGGGCAAGTGCAGGGTCCTCATTGAGCCACTTGCCATGGGCAGCGTCCTGGGCCCGGAGAGTGCTCTCAACCCAAGCGTCCGTTATAGCCAGCAATTCCTAGGATGTTGTCAGTAACAAGATCTTTGATGAACTGTTCTTGTCGAGGTCATGTGTCGAGAGTGCTAGTGAACGTACATTGCGTAGTGTTACATCAGCTTGGTGTAAGGCAGGAAGATGACCTGCATGTGGCTTCTGGCCGCGTAGTATGTCGTTGCGGCTGTTTATCCACCGTTTACCAGCATGTGCGCGTAGGTAAGCCCGTTGGCACTGGAAGCGACGTACGGCAGCATCGGTGATGATCCTGGTTTGATGTCAGCTTCAGGGCTAACTAATACTCACGGTACGGTGTTCCGTATAGCTCATGTGTGATCGAAGGAAGTCTCGCGTTACTCAGATGAGTGATACACAAGATATGGAGCGACTCACGTCCTCAATTGGTGTTTCTCTTGCTCAGGATCCCCTGAGCCTGACCCGCTGCCCCCAGCGAAAGGGGTCTGTAAAATTGCCTGGGCTTCACTTGTACATTGGCGAAGCAGAGAGTAGCCCTCGAGGTAGTATTCTTCTGCGGTCGGCGAAGAGCGTAGTTGGACCAGATAGTGTTGCAAATTGCGAAAGTCATTCATGATCTCTGCAACTCGCATGGCACGAGCATCGTTGACTGTCAAAGTAAGGTCAGTAATCAAGACCAAGTTGCTCGTAGTGACAAGTTTTTCATCCGCGACCGGATGGAAGTGTATCTCAGGAAGGGGCAGCCTTACGACCGTCGGACATGTTGGCGGGTGGTGAAAGAAGAGTGTTGAAGTCGATCGCGAGGACTAAGTGGATCGGCGAATGTCCGCTTGCGAATTGAACGGAGACTTGGAGCTGTGAACAATGAAGTGAAGCGGCGTGGCGAGACCGTTATATAACAGTTCCAACGGTCGTTCATGAGGAGAGTATGCTCTGCGAGGCTCAAGATAGTCAGGGCCATCCCGCCGCTACTCTGCTGCCGAGATCCACATTTGGACCGTGAGTAGCGTCTGCAGCTGGCCTCTCGGGCTTGACTGCGACCATTCAGCATCGCGGACTGGTGGTTGAGGCGTCGATGCAGTAGTGAGGAAAGCATGGTAAGTGAAGATGCATAGAGGAAACATGATGCAGGAACCACAACACGCATCGTACACTATTTTCCGGTCCTTACTATTACAGCTGGCATGTGTGTGAAGACAGTGCTGTGCTGGGCTTTGTGGCTGGCTGTTCGTCTTGAAATGGATTGGTGTAGCGGCCCGTTTAGGAAACGCTCGGCTCTAAACAGCAGGGCCCGCAATCTGATTGGGCTGTACTTTTAGATTGGCGGTCGGCACCAAAAGCCTCAGGCAAGCCCGGTAAGAGTTGACCTGAATGTGAACCCACAGCGCCATACCAGCCACGCGAGTAAGCGTGCCAATTAGTGTCAGCCACAAGAGAGGCTGTGCCATGTAGTTCGCGTGCAGCCAGTGATACGGCGCCGATGTCCATTGCTGGGGTGGTTGAGGCTGCTGCAGCTGAGACGGACATTGCAGTATGCTGTTATTGAGCGATGGGACGGACAGGAACGGTTCAGGGCTGAGCTTCCAAGCTTGCCCATCGGCTACGCTTGCAAGTTCACAGTTGCGCTTATGCAGGTGTAGTCAGTCTAAATCTTGATTCATCATGCTGCTGGAGCACTTCTGACGTCTGAGAGGTCGTTTCATGCTACCTGGAGGCCCGTCATAATCTTCATGATCTTCATACTTCAGCGACCCACGGCCGCCCAGCTCCTCGGGACCAACGCTCAGTCCTTATCGGCAATTGACTGCAGGCGCTCATCGATCTCTTCTTCCGTGAGCGCCCTGAACGTCGGGTCTGTGCCTTCTTGGCCATCTTTCTTTGGACCGCCTACGATGCCGACCTCCAATTCACCCTTCTTGAAGTCGACCGAGAGGACCGTGCTCAGCGCAGTGATGGCTAGCTCGACGACCTCTTCCCAGCTACCCTCTGCGTGCTCCTTATTCTTCAGCTTCTTCTCGAGGAAGTTCAGCGCCTCTTGCGTCTTCGGTCCCGATGCGGTTGCCTTGTAGCCTACGTAGTAGCCTGCTGGGTCGCACTTGTACAGTTGGGGGCCCGTCTCTGAGTCCAGTGATATGAGGGTAGTGGCGACGCCTAGGGGCCGCATGTACGCCTGTGCAATGATTAGCACCCTACTGACGCCTCCAATCCACGGCCGTGCTTACGCGCTGCGTGTAGACCTGGCTGATATTGGCTATCCGCTTCGCCAGAACGTCACAGGGCATCTCGTAGCCGTACTTGTAGCGGAACTCAGCAGCCTCACCCCGGGCTCTGCTGACGGACGCCCTTGCATCTGCGATGGAGCCGGTCATGACGCAGCCAACGGAAGGCGAAAGCCTGAAGATGTGCGAGACGGAGGACGGGTCGATGAGCTTGTCCTGCGCACACATGTCAACCACGTGTCTGAGACGGGGCGGCCTATGGCACGTACAGGCACCTTCTTCTGCGAGATGACTACGGCACAGTCCTTGCCCCGCACACCCAATGATGTGATGTTCGCCGCCGTGATTGCCTTGAATGCATATTCTGTGAGGGTGTTGTGTTAGCGGAGGCGGTTGAGGGTGCTGCTGGAGGGCAACAACGGCGAGTGGTGGGGTCTGGCGTATTTGATAGGCGACATACCAACTTGGTATAGGCGACCCTGGTCCGAGAAGATGGTGATGTGTCGGTCGTAGCCTGCGCTTCCTACATGGGGAGCGTCACTGTTAGCACTTGTGCCTGCAAACAACAGCTTCCGGGCGAGTATTTCAACGCACCAGACATGATGGCGGGGCTTCTTTATGGGTATTGAGAAGTTCGAGTTCAGCTGCAGCTCCGGAGATTTGCGTAAGCTCGGAAGGCGAGGTTTGCGGTGTTGGCGGGCGAGATTGATGTCGTCGTTGGTTACCGTACGCGTTGCTCGCCCGCCTAGAAGCTCGGTGATCGCCTTTAGGTGCACGGCCCTCCGACTGCAAAAACCTCTGCGCAGCCTCCCATTCGACACTCTCACTCTGACAGCGTGAAGGCTGAGCTGATTCGGGGTTGCGCGATGGCAATGATCTTCGCATAAGGCACGACATCTGGTTCTCCATAATTTACATCCATCATGCCTGAGGACGGAACCCGCATTCCCGCCTGGCGCAGACTGGGACTGGCCCTCAAGAATGAGACACAATCCGGAGTCGCCGCACCTGAGCCCAGCGCATCTGGAATTGCTGAGCATGACACTGCACCCTATGATGGACAGAATGGCAGTCGCGACCATCATCTCTCACCCATCGACACTGCCGTAAATGGCAAGTCGCCGAAGCTTGGCAAGCGAAAACACCAACATGAGCCAGCTGAAGATAACCAAACATCAAAGAGGGGCAGAATTGCGGCAGTCGACAGCAACGATCAGCCTGTCACAGAAATCGCTAGACCAGCCGAGGCAGAGCAGACTCCGGCATCAGCAGAGCAGCCTGCATCAGAGGTATCTCAGCCCAAGGGTGGTGATCCAAATTACCGCAGGAAGAAGGCAAAGCCGAAGAACAAGAGACGGGGCCAGGATGATCAAAAGCCAAAGCAAACGGCCGCTAAGCCAGAGCGTGTATCTCTCTCACCTGGTGCTGCGGCTTCCGAAACGGAGCACCGAACTTTACTTGCCTCTACAGAAACCGACCACGACGGTATTGTCTCCGCTACAACGCCTCAGAAAGTCTCCGAAAAGAGCAGAAGCAGCACCAAGGATTCATCAGGCTCGCCGTCAGCCGTTGACCGGAGGAAGTCGGTAACCTTTACGCCAGATACAAAACGTGTTGACGGCCACACCGCGCAAAATCTTTTCAAGAAGTGGGTAGTGGAACAGAAGGAAGCGGATGCCGGTGCCGGTGCAGCTGAGTTTGAAGAGCATTCTCTCTCTACGCCAAACGAACAAGTGAAAGACGCAACAGACGCAAGTAAAAAGGTCGACAAGAAGGTCGACAAGAAGGCCGACAAGAAGGCCGACAAGAAAGCAGACAAGAAGGAGAAGCAAGAAGTCGATTTGCCGAGACCTTCGACTTCGGAACTGTCCTCAGAACCACCTCAGAAGCCCGTCCCTGCTACTCCAGCTTCAGCACCAAGAGGCAAGAAGAAGGACCCGTTGTACTACACATCGTACCTTGCTCAGTACCACACTGATCGAGACAACTGGAAGTTCAACAAGGCGAAACAGAACGACGTCATTGACAACGCTACCAATATCTTCAGGGTACCCGAGGAGCACTCAGAAGCGTTACTTGGCTACGTGCAAAGCTTGAAGGGCGCCGGAGCTATCAACCTACTGGCATCAAAGTGCGAGGCAGCGCTGAAAGACTTGGACAAGGAAGACGCCAAAGCGATGGATGATCCAAAAGAACGAGAGGCCATGCAAGAGGAAGCCCTCCAGGCGCGCATCTCCAAAGAGCGAAAGCGCCGCAGAGTCGAAGGCGACATGGAAGCCCTGTCTCAGCATCCATCCGGTGACAACTTTATCCGCCGTCTACGTCGTGAGCGCGCGGAAGCGCTCCTAACAGCTTTAGGCCGCACCTCGCCCATTCTCCCCGCTACACAGACAAACGGCAATAATCCACTGCTTCAGAATCTGGCTCCAGAGCGAGATTCGAGGAAGCGAAAGCGACGAGGCGACATCTCCAGCGACGAGAGCAGCTCAGACAGTAGCAGCAGCGATGATGAGAGCTCTAGCTCGGACGACGAGTCTGCGGACAGTGATGATGCGGACTCTAGCTCGGAAGATGAAAATGGCGGTAATGGAGGCAACGATAGCGGTAGTAACGAGGGAACCGGAAGCGAGTCTGGAAGCGATGGATTGGAGAGCAGCGACAGCGATTGAGTTGGTTGAATCAAGTCATCTATCGTATTCTTTGAGCACCGACTTTCACCTTTAGTTTGTTTTGAAGGTTGACACAATACTTCGTAGGTACGAGCACTTGCATAAGATTGACCTCAGATTTGGCATAGCGCAAGCAGCTGCCCCACCTTCATCACTGAGTTCGCCCCCGAGGCCTCCACCTTCTTGCGCGGTCATTGCATCTTCTGCTCGGAAAGCGACATCGTGTGTTGCCCACACCAAACTTCAGCCGTCATGTCACTAGCCTCTCTGCCTACAGAACTGATAGAGGCGATCACCTCTCACCTTGACTTGTCCGCTTCCCGTAGCCTCCGTTTAGTGTCCTCAACATTGAAGCAGCAGTCACTGCACGTGTTTCGCGACTTGTATTTCCGCACCCGCACGCTCCAATGGACGAAGCAGGACTTGAAAAATCTCCTTGACATTTCCAAGCACACGACTTTTGGCAACGCACTACGACAACTCGTCGTCGATGCTACTCCCAAGCACTCCACGTCGATGTGGCAACTACGCAAACGTATCTCGGAAGCAGATGCAATCTTCAGTGAGCCTCATGGCGTTTTCTTCAAGAGTGAACTTCAGGAGCGATACATTGCGGAAGAGAAAGACGCCACCGAATCAGCCACGTTCTTCAACGAATCGCGCTATGACCAGAAATGCTTACGTGCGGCTTTCGATACAATCGACCAGCTCGAAAGTGTCACTTTCATGTACACGGGTATGGAAAAGACATACGGGAAGTTCGGACGACGGTACTGCGAGAGTAGCCAGCACGAAATGAGCCGACCGTTTGTCAGCACGATGATGGCTGTTGCGGCCTCAGGGATTAGAGTGAAGAAGATTTGCACACACAAGCAGTTCAACTACGGCGCTGTCAGTGTTGGGCGTGTGGAAAGCCTTGCGCCATTTCTGCGCAACTTCGATGGAGTTTTTGAGAAGCTTGAGCAGCTCGAGCTCAACCTGAGGGACTGGCGCTGCCCAGACAGTGAGTGTAAATGTACAGAACACACGTGAGACAAACACTGACTTCAGATCTCCCACCCTCGCAGCAGGTTTCGGACTCGGTAGTCCTAAAGCGCCTTTTGTAGTCCGATTTCTCTCAAAAGCGCGAAACGTAAAGCACTTGAATCTTGGCTGTTATTCGAGTCTGGATGACGACCTGCTCGGCGACATGTCAAAATATTGTACCTTCGACAGACTCGTGACTTGCCGACTCGCTCATTTCCGCCTGCATGACGCGTCAGATATTATGCAGCTACTCGCACCATCGAGCGCCTCCTTGATGCATCTTAGTCTATACCATATGGTGCTTCGCGACCAAGAAACGACGTGGGCAGATTTCGTCATGCATCTCGCCTCCGATACAGAACTCTTGCCGGCATTGAAGCTGCTTTGGCTACAAAAGCTCTTTACGAGAACCGGTGCGAGGCTCATCGATTCAGTTGAGGGCCGAGATGAAATGAGTTTTGGCGAGGAAGGTGATCTTTCCCAGTGGAGGGCAGAGGCACTTTGTCACGCGCAGGGGTTCAGCGAGAGCACTTCCGGCCCTGCATGGCACTTAGGCACTGTTGCATATCCATTCATCGGTATGAGAACATGATTCGATGGCGTACGAAAGCCCTTATCCACAATGCGCACGACCATGAGGCCGTGCCTGCAGATTCCCTGGGTCGCACACACTTGGACCCCACCCAACAATAGTAGCGGACCAAAGAGTCAAGATAGGCTCCCCACGCGGCACCAAGGACAAGAAAATCCACATCTTGAGTCTCTCATTCCGAAACGCTGCGTTCGACGAGGAAACGTCTACAACCTCAGGGCACAACATCAGCTACGCCGTCCTATCAGGATGCCGCAGACAGTCGCCCCAACCACAGCCACAATCGACTTCGCAGTGAGCAGGCCCTCGCGCGAAGCACCGAGATCTGTCCACCAGATTCAAGCAACACCTGCACCGCCAAAGACTCCAAGCGTGGATGTAGCCAACACGCCCGAGCCAAATGTGCCAGCCGAAAGCACGTACGTGGGTGGCCCGCATATGCAAAACTTTGCAAAAGTGCCTGGCGGTTACTGGTCACACGAGAGGACGTGAGTAATCTTGGCGATCTCGCTTGTGTTAAGCATAATCTAACTGTGTCGCCAGGAGGATGATGCAGCAGGAGGCGGAAGAGAAGCGTGCCGCCTCAGCGAACGCACCAGCAACAAATAACGACACGCCTCCAAGACCGACCGAAACTGTAGGCTGGCGCCGGATACTTTCCAGAGGCCAGAAGAAACATGCTACGAGGAAGGAAGAAGGGAAGAATCAAACCCCTCCGACCCGACGGGCGCAAGAGCCAGAAGGCTTCGTTACCGACACGGCGATTGCGCCAGAGAAGAGAATGGATTCTGGCCAACAGACGCCCAGAGTGAGTAGCTATGGATCTGTCTCTAGTCTCAAGAGTAGGTTCTCACGCAAAGGAAAGCCAGAGGAGACGGCGTGAAAGCTCTAGTACGTGTCGGACTTATTGTATCTAATTTGAATTAATGTCAAGTCACGTGAAACGGGCTGCAGTACGAAGTGGATCATTCTTCACGGCTCTGCAATACATATCACGGCGTAAAAGATAGTTATGCCAAGGAACACATCATTGCTACTCTTCCCGAGGTTACCGGTACTGTACAAAAGTTTCAATCAACAACCCACCGCGAGAACTCCTCGGCTACATCTCCACAAGCGTTCAAGAAGTATACGCATCCTTAACCTTGCTCAGCAAATTCTTCACCCGGCCTCCAAACGAACGTGAGGGGCTCATAGTGTCCCGTTCCAAACCCTCTTGCTCCTCCCTCGGTCTCAACGTCTCTTCCCTCAGCCTTCTCTCCTCATGCCTTGCAGTTTCCCTCGTCATCTCATCGAACTCAGTCAGTCTTCCCTGCACCATGCGGTACGTATGCCTGCGGTACGTATGCCTCCTGTACATATCGCTGAATTCCGCCCTCATCAGCCATTCACTTGTGTGCACGAAGGTATCAATCCCTGCATCGAGGGTACCGTACGTGCTTTGAAGCCGAAGTAGGCTTGATTCGCGCCTCCATCTCTGGCGCGCAGTCGTCGCCACCGCAATCGTCGCTTCCCGCACGCGTCCTTGAAGCGTTGGCCCAAAGAGGCGATCAATCTCCGCAGCTGTCATCAGATCTTGAGTGCTTGGTGCCCAGGGACCGCGGCTTGGCTCGGACTTGATGTATAGTGCGGTCCTGCACATTGGGCAGGTATTGTTTTGCCTGAGCCATTTGGTGAGACATTTGTAGCCGAAGACGTGGGTGCAGTTTGCGTTGTTGCGGACTTGGACTGGACGCTCGGTTTTGGATAGGGCGTCGTGGCAGATTGGGCAGGAGCACTCGGCGACGAGAGGATGTGTTTGTTTGAGAAAGATTATGTCTCTGTCGAGTAATGTGGGGAGATCTGAAGCCAAATGCAAGGGTTGGTTGAGGAGTGACATTTTGGGGGTGGTGATGAACTAGTGGGTTTGTGTTGAAGGTTTGGTGACAGAATGTACTGGTCGGAGTATGCTGAGGGATAAAGAAAAAAGAGATGGGAGGAGACGACATTTATAGGGGCCAAGTGAGAGAAATGATCCGAAATACTTCTGAGCTGTACCAGACTTTTCCAGTGTTGGTGGTAGTGGACCGTGGTTTAATGTGTTCCGAGACTTTCTTCCACCATTCCATTCCCACATTTTGGAAGGCTGCCTAGCATGGAACTATGGTTCAAAAGATAAAATCTATTCAAATTTGATCATGTTGTTGCCAATTCGCCTACATGATGTCCGTAACGTAGGATAAGACATGCAAGTTCGGAACGCTAGCAGACTACCTAGCGACCTCTACCTTTACAACTCGCCGTCCCCTCCGTGGCCCGGATACCTACGACCTTGGAACATATCCACAAAAACCAAAGGTTTCCCTGCACTGATTTCCAGCGAAACAACTATCGCGTGTAAGTCTTGAGAAACCGCTCAAAAAGCAGCCTCAGTGACCTGAATATCACATCGCGCTCATCTCTCTGCAATACTCACCCCATCTACACCATGCCGCCCGGCCGACCCCTCCGCTTCCAAACCGCCTCCGACCTCCACCTCGAAACACAACTTCAAACCCCATCATACGCCCACTTCAGCAACCCCACCAACTTCCCCATCCACGCCGAAAATCTCTTCCTCCTAGGCGACATCGGCCTAGCAAAGCACCACCAACTCTTCACCTTTCTCGGCACGCTCTTGATCACCCACTCCTCTCTATCCATCTTCTACGTGCTCGGCAACCACGAGCCATACGGCACTACACTCGACGTCGCCATCCAAAGGTTCGAAGACTTTGAAAAACAATTGGGAGTCGTGGAGAAGAACTGACGTAAGATATTCTACTTCCTCGACCGGCGCCGCATCGACATCAATGAAGACATCACGGTTCTATGCTGTACACTCTGAACACACATCCCCCCAGCCTCAGCACTCGCATGCGGAACGCTACTCACGGACTTCAACGAACAGAACGGCATATGGGACCGGAGCGTCGAAGAGCATAATGCCGATCACGCGCGCGACCTCGCATGGCTCAACGGTGCCGTCGCACAGATATGCGACGAAGAACCACGGCGTCGAATCATCGTCCTGACACACCACAGTCCTACGACTGATACACGCGCGAACGACCCGCGACACGCAAACCCAAATGCGAATGATGCGGTTTGCACGGATTTGAGTCGCGAGGTGTGTTGGACTTCTGGACGTGTTAAGATGTGGGCATTTGGACACACGCATTTTGATTGCCAATTCTACGAGCAAGATGTCATGAGCGGGAAAAACATGCTGGTGCTTGCGAATCAAAAGGGGTATGCCTCGCCAGGAGGGAGAACAGGGAAGATTGAGGCAGTTGTGGTTGAAAGTGGAGTGGATGAGTGGAAGGTGATCATGGGCGCGAAGGAGAGTAAGATACAGGAGTCGAGAGCAAACAGGAGGACGCCGGAGGACGCCGTTTCGGAGAGAGCTGCAAAAGGTCATGGGGACGGGAGTCCAGGCGATGTATCGGGACGGCGTGGGCAGTCGGCTCCTATAGAGCTTGCTGATGTGAGGGCTTCGGCGTGGCGATCAGCTGGTGTAAAGATTAGGAAGATGCTGAGACCGGTTTAGCCTTGTACAGTAGGTTAGGGACTATTAAAGTCGAATTATGACATGTAGATGTGCCTTGACTATTCAAATATCACCGTCATCACGAGAGTAATCATCTTACGTGCAACAGGCACCAACTTTGGCGTCCAGTGGGTCCAGGAAATTGACAAAATACTACGAGCATCTGTGTCTTCAGACTAAAATCATTCATGTTTATATGCTATGACAGGCAGTAAGTACATCACAGCACATTCAGATTTTGAAATTCTAGCTTGATTTCTGGATATACATACACATTCTCTCAATCTCATTCACCACCATAACAATAGGCAGCATGAGCTGAAGCGTCGTGTCCATGTCCTATCTACGCCATCATGCATTCGCCTTAGCGTTACTTAGGACGAGGGAACAATAGGGCCAGCTAGCCACCCACGTCAAATCCATCTTTGAGAATACATGCCGCCGGCGAAAGGAAAGGATGGCTCGAGGCCGGCGTGAAGCTGAGCGAAAGAAAGCAATTCTGAACCCAACAACGCCACCGTTAAACAATAAATGACAGGTGCATGGGCACCGCTTACACCTGTCCAAGTAACACCCCATATATACACGAGAGAAGGAACATGTTACTGAAGGAAAGCCACCAGTATCGTACCGACAGGACCAGGTTCGTGTTCGCGTGTATTTTCCGTTCCCTTAGCCGTGTCTCCCGGATAGCGCGATGGTAAGAGATGTATTTTGAGGCCTGATGCCAGCATGACGTACGCCAAGCTCCGAAGACGCCGGTCCATGCATGAGTGACGACGATGCGTCTCGAGGAAAGAGAAGGTAAGAGGTGTGGTGGACTGATGATCGTTGACGTGAACGATAGTAGTAGGGCGTCCTGACCTATGGCATGACCACCCCACTTCGGTGTCTGTGAGCACTATGTCGCGCTAGCAGACGGCAAGTCACTTCCAGTATGCTTACCTGGAAGTGGGTGAGCGATGGCATCTTCAATATTTCGAAGGGTAGTGGGTATTCTCTTGTTCACCCGCACTGCCAATTCGAGGGGATGGTACGAACCGGTTCATCATCTGGCCCGGCATCATGGGCTGCATGTGGACACCGTTTGGCTGCAGCTGTGCAATACCGTAAGGGTTCTGATGGTTGAGGTCGCTGCCGAGAAAGTTGTTCATAGCGGCGCCATGAAGACCTTGAGCTTGCGACACTGGGCAGTCCTTGTGTGCCAGTAGAAGCGTCTTGAGGTTGACAATCTCTTCGCGCAGCTGTGTGACGGTAGCAGACAGTGCGTCATTTTCTGTACTGAAAAGCTCGACCTTAGCCTGCAGGTTGGCCAGCCATTGCTTCTTGCGCTGGCGGCACTTGAGGGCAGCGACCCTATGCGATATTAGACATGTTTTCAAGAGCAGAAGTCATGTGACCTACCTATTCCGCTCGAGGAAGTTCTTGCGCTTCTCCTCGTCGGTCATCTTACGACCGTCCTTGTGGGTCTCTTCATCCTTGATATCCATATCATCATCGGAGTCTCCGCCCATCATATCGTCGTCCATGGACGGGGCAGCATTGCTCTTCTTCCTGCTACCCTTGGGCCCGTCATCATTCTTGCGCTTGTTGCCTGCAGCTTGTTTGCCGTTAGCAGCGCCTTTCTTCGCACGCGACCGAGTAGTCGTCTTGGCCTGCTCACTCTGGCCGCTTTCTGAGAAGTCTCCTGTCTCTGCGGTGCCCATGCTGTTGATGGATCCTTTGGTATCGCGGCGGGCGTGGTTGTTCTGGCCGACGGGCTGGACGGGCATGTGGCCGGCGTGGACGTTCTGCTGTTGCGGAGGCATCGAGAACTGTGGCTGGTTGTTACGCGCGCCGCCGTTCTGGCTGGCAAAGGAGAGCAGATCGTTGGCGGCGCTGCTGACGTCATGATTCGCGTACGGATCGTTCTGGCCGCGCTGCTGCTGCTGCAGCTGGAATTTGTTGTTGTGGTCCATTCCTGCGGTTGCTCCTTCGGGCTGCGAGGTGGGTGCGCCGGACGTGTTGTGCTTGTTGTGGTTAGACTGCGCAGCCGCACGCAGGGCAGCGGCCTGGAAGTCGCCGGTGCCGGGAGTGACGCCGGCGCTTTGGAGGTTGAAGATTGCTTGCGTGTTCGGGCTGGGGGCGGGGAACATGGAACCGCCGCCGCCAGGAGTGAGGCCTGTGCGCAGGGAGGACTCGTTGGGCGTGGGGAAGCCTCTGAAGCCTTCGCCGAAGTAGTCGCTCTGGCCCGTGGGACCGCTCAGCATAGCAGGGCTCAATGGGCCCTGGCGCAGCGAGTTGCTCAGCTGCCAGCCCGGGGTAATGCCGGGTAAAGGCGCGGGTGACGTAATGTTCGCGACGGGGGGCAGAATGGGACGGCCGCCGGGTGTCTCTGCGGTGCCGTTGCCGCCAGTGAAGGACTGCTCGAAGACGTTGGGCTCGAGCGAGAAGGGGTTGTGCACCGTGTTGAAGTAGTCGGGTGTGTCACCCGTCGTTGAGGGCTTGGGAGGAGGCGCGAGCGGTTGCGCATTGGTCGTCGCGGGCTTGTCTGCTTCTGTGGGCGCCGCTGCTGCTGTTAGCTTGAGTGAAAGACACTGCCTGGAGGACCGTCACTCACTCTTGTCGTCGGTGGGAGCCTCAATCTTCGGAGTTTCTGTTGGTGAGACCATGGTTAGTCATGCTCGCTGCTATGCGACGACAGCGGCTACAATGGGATGCGCGCAACGACTACAATGGACAATGGGCAGGCGCAAAGGGAGAGACGGGGACGGATGGGTCAGCAGCGACATTTAACGCACCTTCTGTCTTAGTCACGGCAGGAAGACTCGTGTTATTAGTGTCCTTTGGTGAGGACATCTTGGAGTTCTGGGGGGAGGTTCGCGCAATTTGGGTCGCAGCGGCCATGGTTCGGGTGGTGACGTAGCGGTCGGATCGAGTCGATCGCTTGTGGTACTCGGGCCTAAAGATGGCTGGTCTCGCTCTCACTCACCACGCGACGACTCTCCTCACAACGGCGTGCGCGCGCGTTTCTACTCTTTGCAGGTCACCTGGTCTGGCGAAACGATCGTCAGCGCACTCGATTTTTGATTCACAGCGATGCAGCAATGCGACGAGGCTGGCAGCGTGGGCGCGAGGGCTGTCGCAGGCGGGTAGGAACGTGGCGAAAAGTGCGATAACAGAGACAAACAGCGCAACGGCGCAGAGAACGTACCTTCAGCACACAAATTACGGCGCCCAATGCGGGGTAGGCGCTTTCAGTCCCAATATTGGTCTTATCGACGGCCGCGAGCGAGGTTGCAGCGGTGCAGCGCGTGTCGAAGTCTGTTCGACGGTGACGTCAAGTCTCCTGAAGTCGCTCACAGCGTTGACTGATAGTACACGCGCTGGTATACACTTTCCAGCAAGAAACCAATAATTTGGTTCGGGCCGTGGGTACGTTCCTCTGGCTCGCAATGAGGCTCTTCCTAGGCGGTACGGGGATTGTGCTCGTGAATGACGATGACTGTGAGGCGCTCGATGAGGTCAGAGGCAGAGCGAACATTTGAACGAAACTGGCTGCGTCACTCCTGCCAAGCCATGATAACGTGATTGCATTTGAAGACCGTGCTGCGAGGGGCCATGGACCAATCAGCATCTGCCGGTCTTTCACCGCTGTGCGCCCACGACGATCCAAGCCCCCTCTAGCTCGCTTACGGCGAAGAAAGCCGTTTGTGTCAAAGACCATCCGTTTGGCTTCACGATCATGCGAAAGCATGCGCTCTTTGTCAACTATTTCCAAAATTACTACTCTAACAAGCCTTCGAACATCTCGAACATCTTTCCGATATCAACGACAATCTGTCAATCTTGAAGAAGTTCAAAGCGATCCCTGGTACGAAAACGACGCACGGAAGTCGATGCCGGGCCAGCCTCAACGTCCGATCTCTACCAATCTGCCGATCGATGTACGCGTCAAGTGGTACTAGGTTGACCATTTTGCCCGCTTAGGCATTTCAAAGCAACGGATTTGGGAGGCATTCTCTTTTCGGGGTCCGCCGACGTGCTATTGGGTGGTCGGTTTTCCCGGTGGTGCTGGACATGCATGGCAGATTATCGACTTCTGAAGAATTCGATGTTCGGGCACCCGCAATTGTGCTGCGATACGACGGAAATCAAACGAATTTCTGTGTTGTCCAGCGTTTGTGGAGTATTTACTTGACAACAACATGCCGGCGAGTTCATTCGTCACAACACGACACTTCTGGATGGGACAATGTCACCACAACACGCGCATAATGAGTGTGCGTTCGACACAACTTCCAGTGCGGGCGAAGCTTTTGTCGCTCTTCAATCTCGCAATCTCCAGCACTTGTTGTCCGAAGTTGGCACTGTAACTATCCCAAGAAATGGATTACAAAGAAAGCAGACTGCCCTCCCAAAGTCTATTCGCCAGGCTGCACGTGACATTCACCAGTCCGATATAACGTCTGTAGCTGCGAGTTAGAGATCAGAGCCCATAAGCTGAGTCCAGTCGATGTGAGAAAGCGCTGGTCGGTATCTAGCTCTCCACAGTGTGTTGTGCTATTTGCATTGTAACTTGTTTCAAATGGCCGCGATCGCGTGCCTACTACCATGTTCTTTGAGTGGCAGGTAGGTCTCTCACGTGCGACGAGCAAATGTTTGCTCACAGTGTTTGTGTCTCACCGCCAGTTCCACCATCTCAACCACTGTCAGCCCACGAGGACAGCAACTTCTTTTGCGTCTCATCTTCTTCATACAGTCACGACGACTACCGCAGGACACGCTACCATGTTATCGTTTCATGGCGCCTGTGCCGCGGACTAGCTATTCTCCTCAGAAGATCATGTCTCACCTCACCGCACTCTACACAGGCACAACGCTCGCAGCTGCACGGACCCGCCTCCTTGTCTTCTACCTCCCGTCCATTGCGGGCTACTAGAATCGTTGGACGATCTGACGATGCTGCTCCCGCTCCTCGGTCGGCGCGGTCACAGCAGCAACCTTGGCCAGCTCGACGGATGAAAGACCAGGCGCCAATTGCACGTAGCGCCCAACCCGTTGGTACCGTAACATCTATTCAGCCAATGGCTCGTGTATCCGCGCAAGCAAAGCGTCATGTCGCTACCACGACGTGGTGGATGCGGCCTGACAGAGTCTGACTGGTTCTGCTATCCGCTTGAGTTTCTGTTCCTACAGCAGTATAACCGTACGTATTGTGCTTTCCTTGTCGCGGCCTCTAGTTTTTGAAGTCCTGACTTAGACTTGCTAATGAATTTCCATCAGTGTCTTCACAGCAATAGCCACCTTAATCAGTCGCTGTATGGGTATTGACACCTAGCCATCGTTTCAGATACTATGGAGCTATCGTTGTTTTCGTCTGCTCGTCACATATCCACGTAAGTATTCTCTCGCATCATTCAAGCAATGCACACCGCACACTAAATTATATTTAGATGTACAGCTTGGCCAACAACGCGCATTGTACGGACACAACTCATCCTACTCAATGTCTCTAGCTTCAGTATATATTTTTCCTCTCCTGAATATCACCATTGTTCATCCACAAAATGGTTCACCATAACGAAGATACCACGCGGGCTGGCCTCGCAAACGCCGCTAGTCAGGCCGATAAGGCCATGTCTCGCAAGTATGCCTCCGAATCTTATACACATGCGGAGAAGGAATCCTCATCTGGGGATGAGAATCCTCGTGTCGGACGCGTTCCTGCCCACAAGGTAATCGTAGTCCGTCCGCACCACTCACAGCGTCCCGTATCTTTCGAAGCGCAGATCGAGTGTGTTTCTCCAGTCCAGGAGCAACCCACCCCATCTCGTGCTGCGCAGTCATTGCGAGCCAAGTTCACTCAGGGCGAGGACCAGTCGTCTGCCAAGCCTGAGTACAACACTGCTAGGCTCCTAGCACATCGGCGGGACGTACTCGCCGCTGCTACTGACTCCAAGTCGAGACGTGTCGTAGGCCATCGCGACCCGGATTTGGCACGTGCTGCCCGTCGTGCACTTCTTGAGACTGAGCCGGGGCCCTCTAGTAGTGGTTCGTATCCGGGTCAGTCTAGCAACTAAGGGTGCTACGTGTGAAGTATGTTGTGCTTTCATTCGTGTCTCTTGATACATTTTTTTCCAACTGACTCTCCCAGTCTATATTCTTCCTCACCACCTCACCGTGAAGCGTTTTTCTTACACGCTTTGTAGATCTCGTCATAGCATCGTATGAACGCCGAGAATTCACTGCGACTTCCTCTATATATACGTATAACGACCAATGTACCCACCGCCTACTTCCGCTCACGATGGCATCTCAGTTGCATACACACTTCGAGTGTCTTTCCTCACAACGATTTTCGGTGGCTGATCAATGCGCATTGTCTGCTTACAGTGTCAAGAGAATATGCTCTCTCATTATCTTGGCCTGAAACGTCTTGAGACGTATCTATTGCCATCGCCTGTCGTCAGTCGCTATGACTCGATCTCCACCACAGTCTTATATGACTAGACATTGGCGTGATACCTTCGAATCCACCAACAGGCTTTATATACTCTTCCGCCGTACGAACACTGTATACACTCCCTCGCCCTACGATCTTATCGTTTTCTCTTAAACATTCGAGGCCGTCTTTTACTACAGGGTCGCGCCACTCACTTATTCCATGGATCATAAACGCATATTTCTCCATACTGCCGGTATATATCCAAATCACTCAAGTCAAACTCGCTGAGACCCTGCGGTATGAAGCATTATGACGTCCCAACCTCATGAACTATCATTGTATATACATAACTCAAGCTCCTTGAGTTCACCAAGTCACTGCTATAAATCACTATATATTCACAACACCACGCATTGCCAATATACAATGGCGAACCTATCCCCCCTCCAGACTTACATATATATCGTCGCATTGTTCTCCCGAGGAAGATCACCATCAACCCATCGCCTGTCTCACTTCGCTTGACAGCCGATATTCCAACACTCGCAAACACAGACACCCTGAACAGCGTTAACGATGACGTGCCGCTTTCTTCGCAATTTGTTCAGCTCTCGTGCCAAAACAGTCCCTGTTCTGGCACAACACATGTCGAGCGACACCCACGTTCATCGTCCCTCAGATCCCGCTATCTGGGCAGCTCAAGATGAACCCCACCGTCGCCGCTTGGTAGCCGGCCCAGACATGGCCGACGGTGTCTTAGTATGCGGGTGTGGCCATGAGTCTCGGCTCATCCACTGGGGAGGCAATCATCCGCTTCGCCATGTCAAATGCCACAGCTGCAAGCGAGTCTTCAACATGGCTACATGTGTTGCCACACCAATCTTCAAGGTCGAGCAAGAAGCAAACGTGCAAAAGGCCATTCTCGCCGATGCATCGGCTGCAGACTGCCACGGACGCATGTGCGCCTCTTGTGGCCAGACGCATCGCGCAAGTTCTCCCGGATTTCATGGCTCATGCGGCTGCGGTGTCATTCCCAGCAGCAAGGACTTTTACTTCTTCCTGGGTAGCCCTAAGTCGTACCGCCGTGATCCAGATGAGGTTGTCCAGTCGTTGAGGATCCAGCGCGTCCAGGCTCCCCATCAACAATACCCTGACGAACGCCCATCTGCACCTGTAAGCGCCCGTGTTCACACATTGCATTACTTGAAGCCTTTGGGACGTCAAGGTGCAATTCATGGTAGGCCTCAGGCTCCGGCAAAGACAGACATGAAGCAGCTGCCGTCACGGCAATATGGAGGCTCCCAGCAATCACGCTCAGGCTATCGTCATGCGCCGCAGCAACTTCAGGCGGGTTATGCTCCACATGCCCATCCTACTCGCAGGCCCCAGCACAGTGCCTAAGCACATCGTCAGTCGACACACCCCAAGCATGCCGCTGATACACAACACTACCTTATCACAAAGGTCAAAGACACACAAGTCTCGCCATAACACACAATCGCCATGAACAGAATCGCGCCCGACACAAAATTCGGATAGACGACCTGCTTCATCTCGGCCCACCATTACCGTAACGAGCATGTCCACCCGGCATTGCTCTCGCGCGAAGTCAACATCACAGAGGCAGAAACAGATCTGCCTTGCACGTGGTAACACCGTCGAGTATAGGCTCGGTGGTGCGCGAAGGATATTGGCATTACACGGATTACAAGTGGAGGGTTTTAGGAAACACAGGATTATTGAGAATATAACAATGGAAATGCCATGAAAATGAAAACAAACAAAGAAGCACAGGTCTTTTTGAATGCAATGCGTGAATGTGATTGATTGAGTGACATTACTGAGGATTGATCGTAGGGTTGTGGATTCGTTGTGTTGAGACATTGTGTCGTATCGTCAAGAAGTGACGTTTAGGAAGCTGCAGTATTGGAGTCTCCAGTCTCTGTTCTCCCCCCGCTTTGTGTCTTGATCAACAATATATCATTTGCTTTCTCCGCGCTCTTATCACGATGACCATTGTGTGCCGACAGTGCGATTGGGTTTTTGTCGTATCCCTTTAGCCTGGGTGCGTCATTCGTCCGCGGGCTAAACGCGCAGTTGTAGTACGACTTGTAGTATTGCTGAGAGTCTTTGAAGTACGCTACTCTGGGGAATTCGGATGCGTCGTATGACGGCCGCATCGTGTGATGTTGATGAGGGATGTTATGGATAAGATGGATTTTGATGGGATGGACGTAAATCAGTGTCAACACAAAGGAAGAAGGTGAGAAAGTTCGATTTCCTTCCTGGTTTTGCGATGTTATAGCATGTGCAAGGGTTTGGTGGCGGCGTGGTGAGAATGGACAAGGCCGTGAAGAACAATAGTAAGGGTTTAGGCGAAGTAAGCCACACCACGATTCCGGCAACTGTCTATTTCTTTATCCCTTCAACTATTGCCCAAAAAGCCAGGGAGGTGAGAATTGATAGCGCATGGATGATAGATCAGTGGCGATTCGGTGTTGAGTACAGTCGCACAAGTACAATATCATTGGGTGTTTGGGTGACACAAGGAGAGACAGCCACTTCGCGGCGCCGATGCGCCAATGACATAATAGTCGTTTTCAAAACACTTACAAAGGGAAATGTGATATGCCTGCAGAAGTGTTCCTTCCCCGCCAGTTCCGAAGCCAGTCCTGACGTCGCTTCTCATAATCGCACGCTGTTGGAGCTCAACGTGCTGAACCTTGCCTCTCCAGTCTTGACTACCACAGTAATGGCATGGATCGTCCCGTCATCTACAACGCCTTTCCACCTCGGTACCTCCCTGTCTTGAGGTTGAAGGCACGCTGGTCCTTCAACCACCTCCGGTACCCAGCCACACTGCCGATCTTCTCGCCGTAGTAGTCTGGTGGTGGGTTCGCGAGTGACGACGCGGTGGGGTCGACGCGGTGGCGCTTGATGCGGTTGAAGAAGCCGGAGTCTTTCTGTGATTTTGTTAGTCCCGGCTCCTAATATATTCACTTGACTGCACCCAATTGGGCATGACATACCGCAGTGAATTCCGCAAGCACACCTCTGTACGCCAGATTGAAGACCTGATTGCCGAAGATTGGTCCGATCAGCCAACCTGCCGCCAACATACCGAAAGTGCTCAATCCCATCAGCATGAAGGGGTCCAGTCCGCCGAGCTGCGCAGAGAGCGTCGCATCGTAGCCGTTGGCCATCATGGTAGTAAGGCCGTAGTATGTCACTGCGACTGCTCCCACAACAGAACAACCCTGCCCAATCCGTCGGCGCGTTCGTCGCAGCGCGAAGAAGTCGTTCCATGTGAGTTTGGGCTGCGATGAAGGTGGGATGCCGCCTGTCGATTGCGACGATGCTGTTGATGCTGGTCGTATTGTGACTTTGAATGTGCTAGGGAAGGCGCGTCGGGTCGCAGAGACGAGGCTTTGCGGTCGTTGGGCTTTGCTAGATCGTGTGCATGTGGAGAAGGACGCCGGTGCTGTGGAGCGGGGCGCGATTATTGCAGGCGGGTGGCGGTTTGCGAACGCCCTTGCGGGACACATTGCGCTCCGGGAGAGCATCGCGCAGTGGTAACTCGTCGGAGAGCTGAGAGTGGGTAGGAGTTCTAGGATGTGCGGATGGTAATCGCGATGTCTCGAGACGCGGAAGTCCGGTCTTGGCGAAATTTGTCAACACAATGGTACGTTTTTACAGAGCTGAAAAAGTACCTTTTGGCTGCTGATGGGCTTCCAATGTTGTGACAGCTGGAGTTTTGGCAGTTTGGCGTCGAGAGAGGACGCACGTCATTTCGTGAAGCTCGGATATATCTGCTGACTCATCGGCATCTTTGTCCACTTCATCTTCATCCATCTTTGACGTCGAGCACAGGGAAAGTATTACCTTCGTCACACTTATCGAACTGTGCACCATCATGATCCCCTCGACAATATATCTGTGTATTACCGTTGCCTCACACTGTCGATGGGCAAACACTCATTGCGCAAGCGGTTCACTTACGCGCACATTGGACAGTGAATTTACATCTGCTGTGGATATAGAGAACACACTAGCAATACAACCGAATCGAAAATCCTACAGACGACCTATGCCTAGCAGAATTTCAAGGCACACTGCCACACAAATGTGCTCTCAAATTTCGAGTCACCAACTTTGGCGTTCAATGTGTCCCTGAAGAATGACACAATCGAAACAAGCACCTTCGTGTAAGAAATGGCTTGCTAGACAAGGCTTCAACTCGTTCGACCGCAATCCCATATGTTTTCCACGAGACGTATCGTGTGGCTGACAATTCTTTTTTTGGTTCTCAGCTCACATGCGGGCTGTTGTAACTTCAATGCTCAACATGAGCATAGGGCTGAAGCAAGTGTGACGCAGCGCACACGGGAAACCTATACATGCATTGCAGCTTGCCACCAAGTCCAGAAATAAGTTGAGAAAAGCAAGTCCGAGCTGGCGTCCAGCCAAAGCATTGGGTATTGTTGGCGTCAGGCCTGGCTGGCAGTGGGTGCATCGAAAAGGACGGATGCAACGTCGAATGTCGCCCAAAGTCTACATGGCTAGACAAAATCAGCATTGGCGTAAGGTGAACCAGTATCGATGAACAAAATACCATCTTCATGTGTTGACCGACGTCAACATTGGCTTCCGATGGTTCGCACTTGCCCCGCTCACCCACACAACGCCATTGGCGTGTAGGGCGAAAGCGGAGAGCTTATCGCGCCTCTCTTTCCCCACCCATCATACGTTCACTTACAGGAGCTGGCGATGTACAGTAAGCTAAGCAAAATACGAACACTCATTACTGCTACACGCCTTCACAGTCACGTATCCCTCAGGTTGCTACAACGCGCATGCTTCATTGACGCTCTAAACCAGACGTCTCGCCCACAATATTCAGCCGCGCAGCCTGATAGAAGTGGCGCCCATATAAAGCAATCAACGTCGGATTAGACTTGTTCGAAGATTCATCACGTTCACAAACTCCTCGTATCACTCGTCACCTATTCGGTACTTCTTCAACAGCTCAGCAAGATGCCACGACCGAAGAAGCCCGGAGTGGAGCCAAAGAGGCGATCGCGCAATGGCTGTTGGTAAGATCACTTGCCGTTGTCTGTACTGAAACATGACGCTTATGGCAAATCAGGCCGTGCAAAGCACGGAAAGTCAAGTGGTAACTTCGCCCAAGTCAATGGTTCCCTGTAGCTGATGAAGGAACAGCGGCGAAGAAAAACCTCATTGTACCAATTGCGAACGTCAAGGAGAGACCTGCGACTACAGCATACGACTGACCTGGGGAGGTCGCAACAAAAAGGAAAGGTCAGGCGCTGGCTCGGACATTTCGAGCTCAGGCTCTGGAAGCCCCTACCAGTCGACATTCTCCTTCGAGGAGGACGTAGCGCCCCTATTTCCACCCAGCCCAGGATCGACCGCAAGACCCTCGTCACATGTTCGTTCACGGTCGAACATATCCCCTCCAAGATCCAATCACTTTGCAGTTGATCCAGAACTACTGCGCATGAGTGAGTTGAAAACGCCTCCTCTAGCAAGCACTTCCACATCTCATGACGGCTTTCAAGGCAGCGAAGAACCTCCAACCTCGGCACCACATTCGCAAAGTCGATTTCAGAACGATCTTGAGGCTCAGTCTCAATCCTCATTTATTGACGAACACTCCACCAAGCCTCGACTAAACTTCAGTCCGATGAACGTGGATGCGCCGTTCTCTTCGCCCTCGATGCTTCCTCCCCCACCTCAACTCTCGGCAGGCTCCACGCACAAGCGCTATAATGAAAGCCACGGTATCAGTTCACCTCCAACGACCTTGTCAGATGGCAACTCGCCGTATACAGGTCCGATAGATCCCTACAGCCCATACGCGGCAATGCCCTTGACACCAAGCTCACCAAACGGTCCAGACGAGCCCGTCTTGAGGAACACAACCAATCAGTCAAGCCCAAACAATCTTCCCCCCGACTTACGGAGAATGTCAGTCCAGTCAATAATCAACAATGAACGCTCGGAACGCAGCCATGATTCCAGTCACGGGCGTCAGTATCCCATGGCAGACTATGCAGCTACTACTTACGGCTATGACCTGGGTCTTCCTGACCTGGACACCCCAAACAACGCGGACTATGCTGCCATCACAGTCTTCAGCCCGCAGGCTGATAAGATGGAGTTGGATGATGAGACGCCATACGGAAGTGCCGATCCACGGAGCAAAGATATGGCATTCGAAAGCGGAGGCTACTACGCACAGCCCGTCGCCATTAGGATATCAAAGTCGCTTGGTGTCCTTCCACCAATACTGAGGGAGAACCAGATGAATCTCCTGTACTTCCACCACTTTTTGAACCACACCGCACGAATACTAGTACCGCACGATTGCGAGCGGAATCCCTTTCGTCAAATCCTACCAGAAAGTAAGTGCATCAGTAGTCTGACTGTGACTTGACTAATTTTGGTAGTGGCTGTTCAAGACGAAAACATCATGAACCTCCTACTCGCCTACTCCGCAGCCCACCGCGCAAGAATGCTACATCACCCCGAGCCATCCAACCGCATCGCCGTCTGGGTCCAAGACGTCTTCCCCCGGCTCCGCCAAACCCTCATCGAAAACCCAAATCACGTATCCGACAACACTCTCGCCGCCGTCATAATGATGGCCAGCCTAGAAATCATATCGTCCGGGACATTCGAAGTACCCATCTCCTGGCAAAACCACCTGACTATCGCTCGCCAGATCATCACCGCACGCGGCGGACCACGAGGCATGGGCCGACATGATCGCGTAGCGTATTTCCTCTCCCGCTGGTTCGCATACCTCGATGTCCTCGGCTCACTCAGCGGAAACAAAAACGACATGCCCCTCGGATCGTCCTACTGGTCGAACCAGAACGCAGAAGCAGACGAGGACTTTGAAATCGATTGCCTCATGGGCTTTACTACGCGCTGCGTCGGCAGTCTGGCGCGCATATCCGAACTAGCCAAGATGTGCGAGCCCCAGCGCATCGACGAAGAAGGCAATGTGCGTGAAGGCTGGGTCCCTGGACCGCACGTCGTGAAGCAAGCTATACAAATTAGACATGAACTCGAAGAAGGCTTGCTGGAGCGAAACATTCGCAAGGGATGTAACCACCGCTCGAGCGCATCCACAGAGTCAGAAGGCGCGTGGGACGCAACCGAGATCTACGCTACAAACGAAATGTTCCACTGGGCCGGCCTCATCCATTTATACCGCCGCGTACTCGGAAAAGCAGCATCAGACGTCGAAGTGCAGAACGCCGTTCGCGAGATCGTGGGCTTGCTGTATAAGATTCGACGCGGTAGCACGGCGGAAGCGTGTCTTATTTTTCCGATGTTTGCGGCGGGTTGTGATACGTTGGATCGGGGGCAGAGGGAGAAGATTTTGGAGCGGTTGAGGAGTGTGGAGGGGTTTGGTATGACGCATACGCCCAAGGCGGCGACGTTGTTGCAGAGTGTGTGGGATACGGGGAAGCCGTGGGAGAGTCTTGTTAGTGGGGAGTTCTTTGGGTGATTTGTGGATGATCTTGTTATGAGTACGATAGGACGCTATGTTAGGCATTGAGTTGGTGTCCTAGGATGTTTGGGCTGCTAGCGTTTCAGCGATTTTTTTTGTTCAATGTAGGATGTATTATCTGGGTATCATTGGGATTTTACTGGTACAGTCGGTACGGCTATTGTAAAAACACGCCCTTGCGAATACACTGTACCCTTCCACTTCACGCCTAGCCACCACTTCGCCATTCCCTCCCCTCCCACACCCCATCCCCTCACCAAGGCCACCACCCACCCCCCGCAACCTTCCCCACCGCCCCCGCCGTCTTCCCCACCTCCTCGCCCCCCTCCCTCACACTCTCCACGACCGCCCTCCCCGCCTCCCTCGTCTCCTCCGCATACTCATCCACCCTCGCCCTCAACTCGTCCACCACATCGCTCGCCTTGCCCTTGTGCTTTTCTATCGCGTCGCGCAGCTGTGCTTGTAGATCGGATAGCTCGACGGCCTTTGCGTGCTGCTCGTCGATGGTCTCGAGCTTGAGCCAGGCGTAGTATGTTATTTGGTAGGCGAAGAGGGCGGTCAGGAAGGATTTGAGGATCGGGTAGGAGAAGGATTTGTAGTATGTGCCCTGTTGGCGGGTGTTAGACGAGATTTCATGTGGAGTTGTGGGGGTGTTCATGAAAGGGACGTACGACTCGCGAAGGCGGTTTTGACGGCGTGTTTGGATTTGGCGGCGAGGTGGGCGTGTGTGGTGGGGTGGGTTGTGGCGGCGTTATTGTTGATTGCGTCTCATTTGCATATCTCCTTCTCGACACATGTCCTACTCTCCGTGATGTTGCGCCTATCCTGCACATCGGCCGTGTCGCTCTGACGCGGTTCATGGTTGCCGCCGCCGTGTCTCAGGCACCAGCTCTTGCTCCGAATATCAGCTCCTTTGACGCCAGATGGCACTCGATATTCAACTGATGAGTGGTGAGTCGGAATTGTCCAGCGATGTGTCAAACGGCGCCGAAAACGAGGTTGGAAAGGCGTATAAAGTAGATCATGGCATGCCACTACGCCTAAATTCCAAACACAGCACACCTCCGAGACGCATCTCCGCAACTACACTACCGGTACTCCCCACTAGCGCTCCCGCGGCCCGTGCACTGTATTTCCAGAGTGACACCTTGCATCACTTGAACACCATCTATCGCACCTATCTAGACTTGCTTCGCCCTGCCCTTTCTCCTCCCATTCTCCACCCGTACTTTCGTTCCAGCACTCCACCTACAAAACCATAATGGTACGCGACAACCCACAACCATCCAGCGCCCATCCTCGGCAAGGAGAACAGGACATGTAACTAACCGTAATACACAGGCGCAAACACCCCAACAACGGCAAGCAAACATGCGCTTTGCCAAAGCGCAGGAAAAGAAAATGGGCCGCCCGGAGCAAGCCGTTGTCAAGAAGCGCGAACCGCAGAAGTCGCCTATTTCAAAGGGCTGGATTAGTACGTCTGCCCCCCCGAGGTCCGGAGTGCGAGTATCCGAGAAGGAAATGGCGGGATGAGGTGTCGAGGGAGAATTTGGTGTGAAGGTGGTTCAGAGATTGGAGGCTAATGCGCTTGATAGTTGTGTTGGGCTTTGTACTCATTGGCGGTATCCTCTTCGAGGTGCTCAAGATGTTCTTCTAGATTGCACGCCAGGACGCACGACGCGGATAGGCACGGACCGAATCCCGACGATACGACTGGCACAATAAGGTGGGAGAGGGGACGGGCACAAGTTGAAGCGCGTGGTGAAAGCGAAAAGGGGTTAGCAGCTGCAGATGGCGGACACTCTTCTTTGCATGGATCTATAGGGCATGGCGTTCATCGTGGAGCATGGCTTGGAGCTGGAATCATATCTGGCTCGATATACCAATGCAATTGGATTCTTGACTACGTGGAATCCAGTACTGCACTATTCAGCAATGCCCTCCCGCTTCCCCATCTCTTTCATCCATGACCACAGTCCGCCTCTTCTTTTTCTTCTTTTTGACTTTGCCGTCCTCCGCCTCCTCACCACCTTCAACCTCGCCCTCAGGCTTGACCTTTTTCTTTTTCTTCTTCTTCACAGGCGCCGTATTCGCGTCTTCACCTTCCGGCTCGATCGACGGATGAGGATTTGGCTCATCTCCTTCCACGTCCACTTTGCGGACCTTCTTTTTCTTCTTCTTCACTGCGACTTCTTCCTTGACATGCAGTCTCTCACTCGCCCGTTGCATCTCTAGTCTCAATCGCTCGACCTCCTGCAAAGCCTTCTTCATCTCTGCGTCCTCTTGCTGTTTCCGCTCCATGTCCAGCGCTGTGAGCTTGCGGCTCGAAGTGCCGTCATCGTCAACCAGGCTAAGCGATCCGAGCCCAGAACTATCGATGTCAAGCAGCGACTTCTTAGCTCGTGACGATGTCTGTGATTGCGCGATGCTTTCTCTTGAGTCATCACCGGCAGCACCGAGATTCTCGTCGCCCATGATCTCCACTTTGCGGGTCGGTTTGCGGGGACTGCGTGCGCGAGGGATGTGGTCGGATGAAGATGCTCGCTCGAGATTGAGGTCCATGATGGGTATCGAGTCAATGTCGAGCTCATTGTTTTCTCGGTTTCCGTCTCGTACTATGCGACTCAGAGGTGTGACTGCGCCACTGCCTTTGTCGCCATCAGGGTCGATGTAAAATGGATCGTCCTTGTGTCGTTCTCGCCTCTCGGCCTTTCTTCGAGCGATGATGTCAGGGTCTAGATATTCTTCCTCCACAGCGTTCTGGTAGCTAGTTGGTTCCTTGTGCGGCGCATCAAGGCGCTCAGCTGCTGGCGCTACTATGATCGGTGCCTCGGTGTTGTATGAAGCGACTGGCTCACTGTAGGCCGCGTACACGTCGTCTTCGTCCGCTTCAACACTCTCGGCTTCCGCCTGCGAGAGCAAGAACTGTAGGTTCGGATTTATGGGTGTTTCCAAGTCAAGATCATCTGGCACGGGAACCTTACGTTGCGCGCCAGGTGCAACGGGATTGAGTTCTACACCCGAGAACAATGCCGGTATGGCTTGTGTCAGTAATAGTGGAGGGTCTGTGAAGTCTCCATTGTCTGTCCCTGGCGCAGTACCGGATGCCGCTTCGGCAGCCAACCGCATGAGCTCCAGATACTCAACTGCGCGTTCTTGAACTTCCAGGCTGGGGTGGGTAGAAAGCGGCTCTAGGAAGTGTATTATTCGAGCCATAAGAAGTGACATGAGAGTCTTACGTTCCGGAGTCCATGAAATCTGGTCGTTGCCGGCCATACTGGAGAACACTTTCGGTACTGCTTGAAGATAGACGGCCAGCGTTTTCGAAGGGAGCTGAAGGGAGCTTGAGTGGAGAAGAGATGTCATGACGGGTTCTGGTCTTGACAAGTAATCTGCGTACTCGCCGACCAGCCAACCTGCATACTCAAGCACGCCCTGTCCGCCATTGCCAGACGCTGGGAACATCTGCTCTCTTCGGTCGACAAGGACAAGTGACTGTGCTGCATCCACAGCTTCTGAGCGAACACTCTTGACTCGAATGGCGACATTCTGAAGTTCTCGTCCGATGCCACCGCCTATATCGTCTAGTCGTCCGGAGTCTTCTTTCTCTTCCAGAACTGAACTGTGTCTCGTCGACGGTGACACCCGGACCAATTGAACAAGCACGTCGATGTACCAGTCAAAATCGGCGATGTTGCCGTACGTGTCACCGGAGCACATCTCAAGGATTCGTCGAATCACACTGATCCGATAGTCGTCCGGCAATGGTGGTGGTTGATCGGATGCCTGCTCGTGCCGTGGTAAGTTCTCCTCAGCATCCGAATCGTCGTCTGCGTATGGTACAATTTCCGTCATCCTGACCCTATCGTTGCTTGAGTCGTTCCCTGGTGAGGCGATTGGTGCATTCCTCAGCTGCCGCATGAGACGTCCGACGATTGCTGTGAGATTGTCGGAGTTTACCATACCCACGACAAGGTCGAGAGCGCGCATTCGAATTGAGATGTCTGGATCGTCAATACATTCGAGTATGACATCTTGTTGCTGTGACACCAGATTTGGATGCGAACGCACAATCTTCTCGAAAGCGAGCAGCGCCACGTATTTCACTGTTTGATCGATGAGACATGGACTTTCACATTTTGCAAATAATTTAGCTTACAGTTGGAGTCGCCTTCTATGATCATCATGCCTCGCAGCTTGCCAACGCAGAGCTTCGCAACGTCCTCACCTTCCGAGGTGCCTTCGACAGCCTCAAGGATGCCGCCTTGTATTATGCCGTTGATGCATTCATATAATAATGACATAGCGGAGGTCTCGCGGATGATCTTCGTAAGCGGCGGTAGTAGTTTCTTGATCAGACGAGGTTCGAGTGGCGTCAGTGTTGCGAACTATTGCAGTCAGCGAAGTATTCTGGCACCAAATTCCACCAGAACATACGAGCTTGATCAGCTTGATAGCCATCCAGTTGTTCCCACCCTCGACTAAGAGGTCAAACAATCGTGGTGCAAGAGGTAAGAAGTCTTGAGGTCGCCGCCAGCCCAACTCACACACGACGTTCACGATGGCAGCAGTGACGCTTGGATCCTCGCTGTCGTCTAGCAACCGCTCCTTGATCTTCGGCCACGCTGGACGCAGTGTCTCTGGGTATACCAGCGCGAGTCTGTAGAGTGTGACGACCGTCTTCTTCCGGATCATAGCGTGCGAGTGTGTCAAGCGAGGTATCAGATCAGACAGGACTGAGTTGGCCATGCTCGGATTGACGACGTGCGGTATAGCTCCCAGCGGCAGGGCGATGTACGGCGGCGTCGGCATGTTGATGTCCTTCTTGAGCTGGTTCTCTGCCAGGACCAAGACCTCAGTGTCTCTTCGAAAGCTCTGTACAGCCGCCAGGTATCCTGTGCGCTTCTGCTTGAACTTGGAGCTGGACATGACCTCGAGGACGTTGAAGCTCGCCCAGGACATATCGTGGCCGAACATCTCGAGGTAAGTCAGCTTCATGAGGGCCGTGGCCTTGAGGTCCATGTCGTTGGAGCGGATCTCTTTGCGACATTCTTTTATGCTCTCGGCGATGTACTCTTTCTCGGAGCCCTTGTGGTTGCGCAGGCCCCGGATGAGGTCGTAGAGGGATTTCTCGAACCTGAACGTGTTAGTGTTTGGGGTGTCTGCTTCTTTAGATACACGCGTACATGTTGGCGTCTTCAGGTAGGGACCCGCAGTCGTGTGCCTAGATGTGGGAGAGCACGAGGAGGGGTAGTGGTGCGGGACAGCGTGTGAGGCCCAGCAGGCATCATTGGGCGTGTATCGGCATAGAGTGAGCCTATCACGAGGTGTTGCAAAGGGGAGGGCTCAAAAGTGTACAGTTTGAAAGTGGACCTGCATCTGTTGTGGAGGCTTCACTGACGTGCATTGCCCGCCAGGACCCTCACTAAGATTCGCCGACGATGCTGGTCGCAAGCTAAGCTCCCGCTCCAGTATCCCGTCTCCACATCCACAACAACCACATCTCGCAATTGTTCTCCTTCTTGCACATTCGAACCTCAGCAAGAGACACCGCAACAATGTCACAAGCAAACCTCCTCTCGCCGCCCACCTCAATACCACCTTCCGTAGCCCTCGCGCTCTCCCAAAAAGCACCTCTGATACTTTCCCACCCACCCACATCTTCCCTCCCATGGCCCCTCTCCCTACTCTTCTCCCGCGAGACCCCCGAATCATGGACCATCCACGAAAACCTCTTCTACTCGGCCCTGCGCACCGGCGACGAGACCTCCGCGCGCTCCATCCTCGAGCGACTGGAAGCGCGCTTCGGCGACCAGAACGAGCGCATCATCACACTCCGGGGCATCTACAATGAAGCCACCGCGCAGTCGAACGCAGATCTCGAGAAGGTGTTTGACGGGTACGAAAAGATTCTCAGGGAAGACCCGACGAACATGAGCGTGCGGAAACGGAGGGTCGCGGTGCTGAAGGCGCTGGGACGGACACAGGATGCGATCACGGCAGTCACAGTACTCCTGCAGAACAGCCCGACAGACGTGGAAGCATGGGCCGAGGCGAGCGAGCTGTACGCGATCCAAGCGGCTTGGGGACAAGCAATATACTGCGCCGAAGAAGTGCTGCTCGTAATGCCGAATGCATGGAGCGTGAGTGTCCCCCCTGTACACAACACCACACCTACGACCTAAAAGCTAACTAAAGACAAGGCACACGCACACATCGCAACCCTACACTACCTCTCCGCCTCCTCCGCCTCCCCACCCAATCTTCCCGCCCTCGCCCTCGCCCTAAAACACTTCTGCCGCGCCATCGAGCTCAACGAATCCTACCTCCGCGGCTTCTACGGCGTTAAGCTCGTGTCCTCTGCGCTTATCCCTCTGCTATCCGATGGGCCGCCGACGTCTAACAAGCGCGGTAACAACCAGGACGATGACGACGTGCCGATACCCAAGATCGCGACGGTCAAGAAGCTCGAGGAATTGGCGACGAGCAAGCTGGGCGAAATTGTCAGGAATGCTAGTGCGGGTAAGAGTGGGTGGACGGGGTTCGACCAGGCTGAAGTCATTGCCGCGAGAGAACTACTCGATAGGGGCGGTAAGATCGAGCGATGAGTAGGGTGTGTAGATAGAGCGAGTATGAAAGGCGTTTGGCGTCGCATGGTACATAAACGGCTCATCTAGACCGGAGCAGTAGCCGAGCTCTTCTGATACCACATCTGAATCAAAACACCCAATTGTTGGCATCCACATGAATCACTCTGTAGTTTACACATTCGAAGGAGTAGTGTATTGATCAACAGTCTACTATTATAATTACACCTGAAGTAGCGCTCAGACTTCCCAGCCAAAATGTGCTCAGTAAACCTCAAATGACCCAAGTCAATCATTCCCCCCACAGATGCCGTGTATTATTGCAAGTTTACTTTACAAAAAAATCCAGCAGGAGTGTCCGTCCATCCGTCGCCAGGTCATTTTGCCCAAAACCCCAAACCCACCGAGAGAAACACCAATGTAAATGCCAAATTTGCAAAAAGGTCCTCGCTCATATATTCAGAAAAATTCTCATGCGTAGCTGCTTCAATCCTGGTCTTCGGTCCAAGTCGTATCAATAGTGATTGCCCTTCAAAGGCAGAAGTCGTTGTATGGGGGTATTATGAGAAGTTTAGATGTTGAGACCTTTGGTCAATTCTTCTAATCCGTTGCTTTGTTGCTTGTTGTTGCTTCCGTTGAGTCGGTTCTTTCGTGCGGCCATTTTGCTCCAGTCTTCGTCTTCTTCTGCTTGTTGGGGCACTCGCTTGATGACGCCTTTGATGGGCGCGGCCTGGTTTTGAGGAGCGCCGCCCGAAGCTTGCAGAGTCATAGATGTGCCAGTGGAGTGCGCATCCGAATTGTTGGCGACGGGCCTGTAGCGGGCGGACATGCCGATGTTTGAACGCTCAGAGGGCGCAATCGATGGTGTGTATCCTGCGCCGGGGCCCAGATAATTCGATGACTGCGGTTGCTGATGACCGCCAGTGACTGTCATGAACGACATAGGCCGATTTTGCATGGCCCCAGGCACATTCAGGAAACTGCCATTGCCCATCATGTTGCCTCCATACCCGTTGCCAGGCATGCCCATCGTCATTCGAGGATCCTGGGCAGGCGGTTGTTGCATAGCTTGCATTTGCTGGAGCTGCATCTGCTGCATAGCAATCATTTGTTGCATCTGCTGGAACTGCTGCATTGCCATCATGTCGTTCCCTTGAGGCATCGGATAACCCATCTGATTCGCACCCATGCCCATCATCTGCCCACCCATCATTGGGTTCATCATGGGATTCATCCCATTCATCGCCGGCATTTGAGGCATCCTCGTCGAGTTCTGAGTTTGGCCGCTTGCGTTCATGTGCTGGCCCAGCATGCCTGTGAATGGGCCTCCTTGTGGCTTCTTGTTGGATGAAGCGCCTCCCATGTACTTTGGCTTCGCCATATCACGCATTTGGATCTGGTCCACAAGCGACGGCTGAGACAAACCAGCATCCTGGTACATCATGGGCGAATGTGCGCCCATTCCCATGCCTCCCGCAATCGAATCACCGGCGATAGAGGCGGGGCCGCGACCGTAGCCATTGAATCCCATAGACTCTCGGTTCGATGGGTGCACCAGACCGCCACCAATGAACGAGTTGTGCGGATCCGCAGGCAGGTTCCGCGCAAACGCCGGGAGATGGCCAGGTCGGGCTCCATTCATGAGGGCACCGGCAGATGCAGGGCGCTCTGGTATATACGACGGCATCGCATTAGCTGGTTGGTTCGGTAGCCGACTGTGTGTCTGACTTGGGAAGCCATGCTGTGCGAGTATGCCAAGCGGCACATCTTCGTCTTCCCACTCGTCGGCCTTCATTGATATCTCCGAGGGGAATCCCATGCCAAAGTTATCTGCGGCATGGTTACCAAGACCCGAGTTCGCTGGTGCAGTTGTAGTGCGGCGCATGGCCTCACGCGCAAAGTGCATCTGTTGCTGCTTGCGCCTCATGATCTCCTCCTCCTCCCGTTTCTTGATTGCGTCCTCTTCGTCCTCGTAGTCGTCGTCATCAGAGTCTTCCTCAGGTGGAGGCTGAGTGTTGGCACGCTTTTGCATTGCAAGATATTCTGTTTGTGTCATGACACGACCATTGGCGCCTTTCGGTGTGCTCGACGCCGCCCCTGCTGGCGTGGCTTCTACTACTGCAAGAGCCGGAGCCTGTCTCACGGGTGTGTGTACCGACTTGAGCGCGCTCTTGGCGGGCGCAAACATGTTCTCATCCTCGTCATCGACATAAGCAGAAGCTGTATTTGTCAAGGAAGCTTTCGGTGTAGTGTTATTGGTGTAATTCGACGAGCGCGACGAGGCTGGAGTCTGTAAGGAGGCGACGGAGGATGAGGGAAAGGACTTCGCGTTCTGCTCTGGAGAGCTGTCGCGATAGAAGTTTCTGTCCACGAAGGACTTGCGGACAATGTCTGCGTCATTGTCTTGGAAATCGAACGACGACGACGGAAGGGTCGGGCTCCCGGAAGCTACGGGGGTGTATTTGCTGAACTTGTGAGGCGGAGGCGGCGGCGGCGGCGAGTCGTTGTCAGAACGAGGGGACATGAGATTTTCGGCACTACCGCGGCTCTCCCAGCTCTTTAAAGGGGCGTCAACGTCGAGATTAGAGTTGATCCTAATGGGTTCAGGTTGAAATGAGCGTTTTTCTGTGCGCTTCTCCGAAAGTAGCGAGCGTCCTGCAGCTGCAGGCTCTCTGGGCATCTCGGGAGAAGGCTCCTTGCGATTTAAACCACTAAACATGTCTTCAAAGGACGAATTTCCGAAGTTTAAGTCTGCTTCGAGCTTGGGAGCGACAGCCGTGCTGGTGCTTGCGTAGCTCGACGTGGTCATGGACCGATCTCTATTGGCCTTGTCTTGCTTCTTCGAGGATGGAAGAGAGGGCAGCTGCTTCCGGAAGCTATTCATGTTTGGAGAGCTGTTGTTTTGCGGTGTATAGTAGCGACTGCCGCTGGCGAAGAGGTTGCTGTCGTCAGATGAGGTGTCGGTAGAAGAAGGCAGCGTCGAGGTAGAACCATACTGGTTGTTGTTGTTATTGTATGGACGTGAAGACACTTGGGTACCGTTTGAGGATTTGCTGTCCCTGGATTAAGATTTAGCTCGAGTCGGGCCACTTGGACCACCGTGTCTTACCGCTTTGAGCTTGAGCTTCCCGGCGATTGATCCTCTTCAAATGATTGAACCCGGCCTTTGTTCGCAGTCCCGAAGCCACTGAAGCGAGGGAACTTTGAAGTGCTCTTCTCTCGCTCCATGGTTATTCGGCGCTCATGTGCCTTGCTCACTTCATTTCTCGACATCAGGCGGAAGCCATTGCCGCCCGGGTCCGCGTTCCCATCAGGGCTGGGGACCGTGTTCGCCGTCATTTCTTCCAAGACATTGCTTGACGACTTCCGGCGACCCGTGAAGATGCCCAACGGTTTCACCATGCTGTCTGCTGAGCGCTGAGTGCAGTCGAAGAACGCTTGATGACCGTTCGGCCTTATCTCGGTATGCCGTAGCTCATACGCAACTGTGTATTGAAGCAGCAATGCGCGGCGGCTGCGTCGTAGGCGTGGGGTTGGCGTATAGCTTCAGACTATGGATCGAGCTGCGATGCGGGTATAAAGGAGCGTGGCAGGCTGTGGAGAGTGAATGTTAGCCAGCGAGCAATTGACATTGGCCCCGATCCAGTCGTCGCGAACAGTGAACAGGGTGATGTGATCTGGTCAGAGCAGAGAATGCCACGCCCATGTAGGTAGTGCTGCGTGTTTTCGACGTCACAATGGTTGACCGATGCGTTGCGGAAGACAGAAGGCGCGCCCACGCGCAGCTGCCTTGCATCGCGGGGCCTGATCGCCATTCGGGGCTGACGTTCGCTGCTGCGTGATGTCCGTCTCCAGTGTGTCCTCTGTTGCCGGTGGTGCGCACGGGTGGATGGGATGGGATGGGATGGTACACAGCGACTTACCAGAAACACACAGTCGGGTAACAACACTTGTGAACGAGCGGCTATCTCGGTGCGAGACGATAGAGAGTAGCGATGATGTAGTGCAGAGGGAAAACGCAATGTTGAAGCCGGGCGCTGTGTGCCCGTGCTCGAAAATGATATTCAATAAGGAGTCTGTCGCCGCCGGGTGAAGGCCAGGGTTCGACGCTTGACGCTTCGCCAAAGCAAAGATCAAATGCTGGGACAACGCCGAAAGAGGTTTAGCTCGCCGAAATGACTGCGGATACTGGCCGCCGTCAAATGTCCAGCTAAGTATGTATGAACCAGGTATTTGAAGGACGAAACTACAGCACAGTGTTAGTTGTCCTTTGCGCCACGATTATGGTGCGGTTCGTTGGTTACAGCTTCATGTTGGATGGTGGACGCAAACAACGAAGTACGCCTCGAAACATCCTTGCACCGAATGCCCAGCCCCCGATTTAAATTTAGATCTCACATCAACGTTGACGTCTCCACCGATCGGCTCCAGACTTGTCGTTCAATATTTCAGGGTCACCTGTTCACATGTCGAGGGCAAGACATTATTCTTTACATGCTCAACACATTGAGATTTATTCTTCAGTGTTGTCCACCGCCCAAATACATGTGAGCACGGCACTCAAACAGTCCGTGCCTTGGTGGCTTGAGAATTGAGAAACAGCCGCGGCTCCTGAGTGGACGGGTTGAACCAGGTACGGCGAAAACAATTGTTCTTGCGCCCATGCATCGATCCTCGTCATGCAGGACTCCGAGACGACTCTCCCGGGCGCACAAGCTCTGCTCGAGCTCGACCGGTACTGCTGCATCATGTCCGCGTTGACACGCTACCGGAGTCGCTCGCTGTTCATGCATGCCCTGCCATTTGAACGGCTGTTAACTAAGGAATGCGTGCTCGCCGCCGCGCTATCACCGAAGACTGCATGAATCACAGACGCAATTTCAAGCAAACCACCTTGTACGGTATACTAGCGCCATCGAAAGGGCTGCTTGTGGCGTGCGATCCCGTCGTCGGTGGGATGCACAGACTCTGTGCGGCTCTGTCTAGCAAGCTTGAAGGAGCCTCAGCCCACGGGATCATGAGATTGGTTGAGGAGTCTCCTTCTACTTGCATCTCTGTCATGCGAGTAAAATAATGGTCAAGCACTTTCGATCCATTTCCACAACTACAGATGGAGTCTCGGATCGTGCTTAGTTGACGTGCTGTGTTCCGCAAATTCCAACCATCCCATCATGATGGATCCCACTACAGAATGCAGGACATCCACGCCGTCGTTGTTAGCCTACCCGCCCCTCACTTTTGACTCCTCCCGTTCGCTGTCTGTTCATCTTCCCCTCATCGTCCGCGTTCGCAACGCGTAATCGTAGTGCAGCTTGAGACAGCGGTCAGGACAGTGCATCTCAACACGTCGATCGAGCTAGGCCTCAGGTGGTTTCACACCGGCTGTTGTGGAAGGCTGAAGTTGACGACCGACTCTTTAACACTCGATCGCGAGGATCTCCAGTTTAGTGCAATCTGCCGAACGACCCCATGTCTTACATTCCGGATCTTAAGAGTCCTGCACGCTCGGCATGTTCCGACTTGCTTTGGTCGAAGAGGTTGAGCTTGGATCCTCACTGCATCGACACCCGACAAGGCTCGACTCCTTGCCATAGTATCGCGCGTTAAGGACGAACCGGTAAGTGACCGAGAGAGCATCCCGTGTGAACCTCTTCAATCCGGTTACCAAAGTTGCAGCCATGCTAGATTATTCATTAAACCTCTCTCTTTTTAAGTTTCTTTCTCAACCCGTGTCTCGTCTGCCACTCCCAAATCGCCTTGAATCAGACTCTCGATTGGATCATCTCTTACTACACCAAGCTTGTTAGCATTGACACTGATACCCCTAATATATTTCGTGCCTATATGTTATACATACGAGGCATCTTGAGGATAGACAGTCGCTTACATCGAAGACGTGCATTTAGACGTATCCTACAGCACCACCGCAGCGCCACCTGCCATTTTTGTTGATCATTGTTCTTCCAGATGTCATATCTCTCGTTGTCTCCATCGAGGGATTGAATTCATTATACATGAATCTGTGCGTCTGTCATCTAATATAGAATAAAGGTGGCATGACGTCTTCGGAGAATAAGCGCAAACTCTTCTGATCTGTCAATGCAGGTGTGTACTGCCGAACAAACTGCACCACAATGAGGAGTAACGTCGATCGACACGTAACAAAGCTGGCCCAAGTGATAGGGCAATGCTTCCACATATCTTCGCCGTATTAGTAGAGAGACTTATGCTCAATTATGTTGCTCTTTAGGCGTAGATCGATACGACTATTGCACCACCATAATGATGTTGTTCGATGTGCAGCCTTCAGCGAGCTCATCATCACCAATCCTTTAGTTTCCTACGATATCGCTCCTCAGCTGCTTGTCCACAACTCAACAAACTTGATCTTGCAAATCGACAGCATCGTGACAGCCACCAATATTCGGCTCTTCAATGTCACCGGGACACATCATTATGAACTTCGATGGTACGCGGGGAGATTTAGGGGCCACGGTCCGGCCTGATAGTCAAGAGTTAAGGCGTGAGGGTAAGTCGAACCACATTTCTCTGTGTAAATACATGCTGACTATCTCTTGCACTACACACATTGAGTCCTCGCGGCGACAACAAATGTATGTAGATCCATGGCGCAATCAGTCACCGACTTTGGCCTTCAGAGCGTCCTGGAGGTTGACACAATAGATATGGGCACCTTGGTATCTACCATTTCCATGAGTGAGTAGATTGGTGAAGAATATGCTTCACATTCCAAGGCGACGAATGAGTGAACTCGTTAAAGCCGGGTAAAGCCGAATGGCGGGGCAGCAGGTACATTATACTGCGAAAATTGAAGCCCGCAAATCGGACTTGGAGCGTCGCCAGGGCAGCGACACATGTTGTTTTGACTGGCAATTGAAGCTGCACGTGCAAAGTAGTCTACTCAACGAGCCTGAATACTGCATTTTCTGTTAACCAGTAGCCATTAGTGTATTACACGTGGCGCGCTGTCCCCTCATTGAGTCACGTCGAAGCGACCCAAAATCGCGCCTGTATCTGCTCGAGCAAAGCTGTACACCACGGTACGACACACACGCGCAGCTCAAATCCATACACTATCTGCATAAGGTATATAGCCTGTCGCAAATTGTGCCATTGACAGCCAATCGCAGCTATCTACGTGGGACCTCTACTGGAGCCAAAACGCCAGACCCCAACCAACGGGTCGGAGTCGAGCGCGGCGTCTTCACACAAACGACACCCCAGCTTGCATGCGTGAATAAGAACGATGGATCTAGTTAACTCGTAAGTCCCTAACCCCGCTTCCTCTTGACTTCTTGCAATACTTGTACAACGATGGGCTACATCCACGAGCAGAATGGCGCGAACGGGTTTGGCGACATCACAACAAGACCTCGACAGGGTAGCAGAAGTCTTCCCATGCTTACTGACGTACTGGGGTATAGTCTGAATGATCGGCTGCTGTTTGCGGTGCCCAAGAGTATGTAAGACCTGTCTACAATTAGGCCAAAAACTAACAAATGCGGCAGAGGGACGTCTTCACCAAGTTTGCATCGACCTCCTCCACGGCTCCGATATCCAGTTCCACCGCCACTCGCGCCTCGATATCGCGCTCGTCAAAAACCTGCCGCTCGCGCTCGTCTTCCTCCCAGCCGCTGATATCCCGATTTTCGTTGGCGAAGGTCGCGTCGACCTAGGCATAACTGGGCGCGATCAGGTGGCTGAGCATGAGTGCGTAGTACCGCCTACGGATACTACGGGAGTCGAAGAACTACTAGATCTCGATTTCGGCAAATGCGCCCTTCAAGTTCAGGTCCCTCAAAAAGGTGACCTTGCGAAGCCAGAGGACCTTATCGGAAAGAACGTCGTTACAAGCTTCACAAACCTCGCGGAGCAATATTTCCGCAGACTAGAAGCTGAGCAAGCGGGCGCAACGAATGGCGACACCAATGGACAAGCGAAGTTGAAGACAGTTATCAAGTACATTGGAGGGAGTGTGGAAGCAGCATGCGCGCTCGGTGTCGCAGACGGTATCGTAGACTTGGTCGAGTCTGGAGAGACTATGCGCGCCGCAGGTCTCAAGGCCATCTCTACAGTTGTCTCGTCCAGCGCGATCCTCATCAAGTCAAAACACGCGTCAGACCCCAAGCTTGTAGAGCTCATCACCGCTAGGATAAAGGGTGTCATCAGTATGTCAACACCGTAAAGCATGTGTGATGTCTTGCTAACGAAAAGCAGCTGCTCAGAAATACGTCCTTTGCACATATAACGTTGAGCGCTCAAAGCTCGACATTGCCCGGCAAATCACCCCCGGCCGACGCGCACCCACAGTCAACGCTCTAGAAGAAGATGGATGGGTAGCAGTCCAGGCCATGGTACTCCGGAAAGACATTGCAATCGCTATGGACAAGTTGACCGAGGTCGGCGCGAGTGATCTGATTGTTACAAAGATTGAAAACTCGAGGACGGGAGACTAAGTCTACACATACAGGTGTGTTTGCAAGACAGCAGGGCATTTGGGTATGTTCGACACTCACATAATGAGTCACTGGCATAGAGAAACTGTGTGTAGATGATCCTGTTTACTAGAGGCTTGCAGGGTACATAGCAAATGTAGCTGGGTTGACCTACAACGTCCTTCACCTACATTGAACGGATCAACATTCTCTTCACTTATACTCCTGTTCCGACCAGGATGCCAATCGTCGAAAAGAAGGTCCAGATCACACCTTGATGAATTAGCTTAGGAGGGCAATACCTACGATACGTTAGTAAAGCATCCCGCAAACATGTATTGCACATAGTGGTCTTACGAGTCTCCCGCTAATTTCACAAACCCCGCCCAGAAAAGCCAACTTCCTAACCACGTACTAATCAGCAAGAACCAGAGCGCTATCACAATCGCTACCGTGTTACCCTTCCCTAGCGTCTTCACCTTTGTGCTGAACATCTGGTACATGATGAAGAAGAAAGCAAAGATTAAAAACAGACTGCCTGCAACCAGATAGTACAGTGCACCAGAGTACATCATACGGGCAGCCTCTGGTATATCCCAGTATGTCGGCAGGTATATCTTGTAATAATTCCTCGCAGCACCGTAATGCGCCGTCCGCCCCATAACATAAAGCGCCATGATCTGCAGCACAAACTCTGCAATGAATTGAGTCATGAACGCCGACCACCACGGATAATCGTGGAAGAAGTCCCCGGTACCTTCTTCGTCGTTGGGAATGTGTATGTACGGGTTTGCCAGTACTCTCTGGGAGCCGTAGTAGCTCGGGTTCGGCGAGGTATATAGACTGGGTCGAAGCTCTTCGTAGCTTGTGTTAACATTCAACTTCGACGTCGATCTACTCGAACTGCTACTCCTCCTCTCGTGCGGATACGGCTTAATGACCTGTTTCTTGAACGCGACAGCCCCGAGGACGACCCAACTGAGTCGTGGTCTTGCAGTAAGCCACAGCATGAGTTCAGTGACTTTGAAGTCCGCTGTGTAGCCGTCTGACTTTTGTATCAAAAGCGCGATACACGCATTTGCGGCGAGCTGTAAGCCCACAGGCAGAATCCACATGATCTTCCAGGACTGGGACTGCCTTTTGCCAAAGAAGCCGCATGTGAGCTCTTCGACGACGCGGCGGTGGCCGAAGAGTACCGCTAGGAGTGAGACGATGCCGTTGACGGCGGCAAAGGTGCCAAGGAGAGAGGAGGGAGAGGGGCAAGTATGGGTTGCGGGGTCGAGTGAGGTTATCGTCCAGGGAATGGGGAGGTATTGAGCGGTCTCGTTGGTTGCGGTAGCCATGGCTCCGGGTGGAATATGTACCCTCGGAGTGGAAGATGAGGCTGAGAATGATACTTGGAGTACGCTGTATGGTGGCCAGCAGTGATGTAGAACCTAGGGCTTCGAGATCGACTGTATCAACACTACAAATGAGTGAAGAGTATCAGGAACGCTACGAGGGTGAGGAAGTGCTCAAGGAAAGGTATAGGGACTTTTGTTCCGTATACATGTTGTGCTCGAGGCTGAGGCTGAGCATGTTCTACAAGGTAAGTGGCGTTTCAGCCTTGCTCATGTGGATGCATGTCGCCAATTTTCGCCCTAGAAGCATATTTTTGGCTGTGGCTTTGCCATCTCATACGACAAGTTGTCCCAAATCATGGTTCAGCCTAGAATTGGTGGCGCTTGGGCTGAGTGTTCAGAGGAAAGGCTGGCGCTTGGGACTATTTAGTAATCACGCGGGTACAAAAGCCGCACATCCTCACGAAAGCAAGATAGGTAGGAAATCTAAATGATACAATTGAATTTATGGATTAATGGTATTATTTACAGTGCCTTGTCAACACATATTAGGGATTATGTAGGAAAGAATGACAACCATGAACCAGACTCCAAATTACGCCTCTGCCGAGAACACAACAACTGTATGTGGACAATCTCGAAGGAACGACTGCTGTAAACATCGAAAATCGACCGACTTGTTCTCCGTATGCGCATACGCTGACTTGTGACAATAAAAAGCGAGGCTATTTACTCGATGTTGATTTTACGACTCTGTGGAGCCTGGGCCTTCGGAATGGCAATGCTTAGAATGCCGTTCTTCAAACTAGCCTTGACAGCATCCTGATCGACCCGCGATGGGAAAGCGAATGAGCGATGGAATTCTCCGACCGATCGTTCCGAGACCCAGTACCTTGACTTTGGCTTGTCGTCCTGCTTCGAGACCTGTTGCTCCGACGATTTGGCAATTTCAGAGCTCTTGCCCTCAGTCTGCGTAGGTTCGTCTTCCACGGTGGGCTGGTGTTCTAGGTTCTTCTGCTCCTGGCCGTTCTCGATGAAGCCTTGCGGACGCTGACCTTCTTCGCGTACGTGTTCGTGGCGACCAGAAATTGTGAGAGTGTTGTTGTCGGTCCATTCGATGTTGATGTTCTTCTGCTCGACACCTGGTAGTTCTCCGTGAAGCTCATAGCCTTCCTTTGTCTCTTTGACATCGAACTTTGGGGTGAAGACTGAGGAGCGAACGCTCTTCAATTGACGGTCGATGTCGCCGAAGGCCCGACGGTCGTACTCGTCGAAAAGTCTGAAGATAGGAGCAAACTCCTGAGTGAAGCGTGGGAAGAGAGACATTTTTGTGGATGCTGCTGTGAATGCTCGAGTAGCGGTAGGCTTAGTGATGCGGTCGAGATGTTGTGGGACACGTCGGATGGATGTGCGCAGTGATTGCATGAATGAGGTGTTGTTTGCTGTTTTGATGAAGAAGTTGGGAAGCGCCCTCGAGGCGTACTTATACTCAGGAGAAAGGGTTCTCGAATCATCGTGTGTTTTCTGGACTGGTGCTGTCGTGTCTCGTGAACGCACGCTTCGAATTGTGAAGAAGTTCGGAGAATATTCGGGAACCATCCGAGGCACGATGTTTGACGTCACACCATCATCAACTCCCACGATCAGATGACAAAGAAGTGACGGCAATCCTTCAATTTTGATCATCTATTGGTCGAGAATCTTGCCCTATGAGACTGCTAGCACATTCTGGAACACTCGTGGGAGCTCGTCAACTTCGAAGTGCGCTCACGTGGTCGTGTCGATTGACTCTGGAAGCTTCCCTCAACCCAGTCGCTATCGCAAAGTGAGATGATGAGTCTGTAATAAGCGATGAGATGGCTTTGATGGCCAATTAAGCTTCTTGTACGGCCCATGCCATGTGTGACAGAAAGGCGGTCGCACCTTGAGACACACAACGAGCCTGCAGTGGTCTATGCCAGCCAGTTGGGTACAATCACCATTGGCTCATCAATGAATGTCCCTGATCCCAGGATCGCGATATGTCTCCAACTGGTTCCGGCCTCTTCTCAGCAGGTATTCGATTGTGCCAAAGTCTTTCTTGCCAACATCGAGATGCTTCCGAAATTCATTCCTGGTATGCATCAGTACTTGTAACTCTGTCTTCAAATTGAATTTGCTATACTAACTTTGCAAAATCTCGAAAATGCGACCGCGTGTCCTGCTTGTATCAGTCCATGCTGTGCAATGATCAGGTATGCCTGTACGTACGTGTGGCTTCTCTTTCAACGCCCTCAGGCACTGCCGATATAGTGATAAAACGTCTCTTTGAAGACCGGATAGTCTAGCCATTGTTCCAGCTGAAGGTCGTAATCGAGGTCGTTGAAGAGAAGTACAAATGTCGAACGTCACTCCCGGCCCAGACTAGGAGTAGATCTGGTCGCCACAAGGACCGTGCTCCGAGTGGCTGGTGCAGCGAGACTAGCAGTAATGATGGACACGACTCCAACGGGACGTCCATGACTACCTAGGTATCAATGCACATCGGAAATGCTCCTCATCGATGTTGGGCAGCATTGGAGTAAGCCTTGTGAGACCTGGGAGGCAATTGTTCGTCTTCGGCTGAGGGGTACGTAGGCAGCACACCCCACCAGACGCACTCCACGGCCAGCGCATTACGAACAGCTCTTGCAGTTTCAACTTATGCCGTGATGGCTCCTTCCTGCCATGCAACCATACCGGAACACTCTTCCGCGAGACCGCTGTATTTATGCGATGTTCCGACTTTACTAGAAGTTCACGACCTGGTCGACATAGAGAGTGCGGGCCGACTGGAACGCATGTGGTACACAGCGCGGATTAGATCGACGATGAGTATTTTGATTGAGTCTCTGTAGATTACTGGAGAGTGCGATTTGTTTGTATTGACATTAAGTTGAATGACAAACCGGAGACGAAGACGATGCGAATCAAACCTAATCACACAACTCGATCAACGATCGACTGATTGCGAGATAGGAAGCCGAAATATGCGACACGAAACGGTGCGGTATCCAAGAGCAGAGGGACAACAAACATCATTTGTCATATTGAAGAGAAGGAATATCTGACAAAGTTATGCGAGGCGGAACCTGGACATGCAGGTCCACCGGTAATTCAAAGCTGTGTTGGGAAGAGACGTGACTATTCCCTGGCCTGAGGACAGTAGGTGCCCATAAGACCCATGGTGGAGTGCCATGCATATCTACTCCGTGTTGTCATCGACCGAAGAATTCCATCGACCCTCGTACGGTGTCCAAGGATTCGGCGAGACAGGACATTGACTAGCGTCATAATGTTCGTCATCGGTAGTGGCTACAGAGGGTGCAGACGGAGTTTGAGGTCTTGAGGACTTGAGGAACCTGTAGGTGCGCGGCTGGTCGTTGGCGTACCCTCGCCCATGACATTGTGGTCATTGGCCATTGCTGGCGAACGCTGTCGATTCGACCCAACCGATGTCTCGCTACAATCGTGATCCGCTATTCGAAGTCAGCCCAAATTCGTCGACTTGAAACATACACCGAAGGGAGATCCAGTAGATGACTGGGAACGTTGATCAATATGCTTGGACAGAACATGAAGCCTGGGTTTCGTGCAATTTGCGCCTCCTGACACAACGCGGAAGAAGTGGCGGCTTTTGCGCAACCAAGATGGCGAAGCAGAAGATACGACGTACCCAAAGTAATTTCGAGTTCTAGTTCGGCCCGTTGTCGAAACCGCAACTCCTCTTGAGACATTGGGAGAACGCCTCTGACAGGAGCAGGCGTAGGTGGTAAGCGAGGCCCGGCTCGCGAGCTGCCAACGAAGCTGCTCTGCGATAGAGTGCCTCTAGCTCTCGCCCTTTTTGGCTCCCCAGATTCGTCATAGCAGCAGGAGGTGTCTTCTTCGGGTATATCGAGTTCTTTTGCGCTCTCGCAGGTCGTCTGCTTGGAAAAGAGAAGGAATTGGCCACCCATCAAAATGAGCTCCACGGAATTTGACCTCTTGTGCGCATAGGGAGATGAGGGTCTCGTTCTCTCATAGTAGTCTTTACGGGCGCTCATTCGACGCGGATCAATGTCAGAGTAGCCTGCACTTGACGCCATGGTGCCTGAGGCTAATGGGCCTGGGGCGGTTTAGGGAAGAACTGGATGAGGTGAGACAAGAACAAGAACGCAAAAGGGTTCACTGATGAGGGAAGGTTGTGGACCGATCGACTTCGTACGCCAAAAGAGAGTGATTGCGCCACCGTGAGAGCAGAAGATCAAAGATATAACATGAATTGCCAGCAAACAAAAAAGAGAAGAAGCGAACATACTCAGATGCCATGACGCCATGGCTTCAAATGAAACAAAGTGCTTCCACCGAATAAGATGTTCAGAATTTGTGTCTTGGGCACTTGAATCCAGGGACGCTAAGGCGGGCTCACATGCTCTGCTACGAACTGCTTCAGGGGGCACCAATCACCCTATCAGAGTCGAAATTCCGGAAAACGTGAAGGGCTCGGGCCGCACATCAAAGCTGCTAGTGGAATGGTTCAAAATAAACGCGGCCCGTGGTCTATGGCTTGTTTGGAACTTTCTGTTGATTAAAGAGCCTCATGGGCAGCGTAGTTTCTACCACATGCTAGAACAAGTAATTTTGTTGCGAATCTACACAGCAGATGGTTTGGGCGCGTCAGGCTGACCGGTGAGTCTCTGGACCATAACAGGGCGAAATGTCGATCACAGTCGATGGTCCATTCTATCGTTCGAGAAGCATCCGTCCGTTTCCCTTCGCATCAGTGCTCATCTGGGAAGTAGTAGGCTTGGTGGAAGGTTGAAAGCCCGCTCGTGCTCCGATCCGGTGACCCATGGCCTGTCGTCGACGTGAAGATCTTCTTGGAGGCAGATAGACATAGCATGTATTCCCTGCTTTTACCGCAATCACCCCTTCCGGGAAATCACTGTATGGCCCAAGACTTCACTCGCGTTGACCGTGCAATCCGACTTTCCAGCCGAGACCGTTAGTCGCTACTAGGCTGACCCGCTGCATGGTGCTGCCAGGGTCACTGCGGTCCCACCGCCTTATGTCTCAATGCAGTCGATAACAGTGGACGTAGGACAAGATTGCGAATGTACACTAAGGTCAGGACGCAGGATGCGTACTCCAATGAAGATGGAATGCTGCACAGGTCCAGTCCCGCTTGGTGCATGAAGTAATTAAGGCACGAAATCAGGCACCAAGGATACCATCAGGAGAGTGGGCGTAGGCTGAAGCTCAAGGCCAATAGTTTGTAGCTTGTTCCCCCAGAGCCCTGCTGTGACACCCCTCGTACCGATTCGAAGTGTATTCGCAATAAGGCGGTGTCTCAATCACTGGTGGTGCCTCTTGATAGCTCGTTGCCCCATATGCGGAAGCTCACATGAAGTGCGAAGAACACCGACAGAGGACGAAGCCATCAAGCCTGGGGGCTGCCGTCTCCGTGCAATGAGGCGCAAACACCACTCACCGGAACATGTGAGTTGCTGCAAGGCTGATGCGCATTGGTGGAATTCAGCTTTCCTCTTGTCACAAATGCCATGGAGTGGGAACCACGTTTACACACCGCAAGTTGGGTGGGCTCTTTGTTGTGCGCGTTGGTAGTACAGTGGAGGGAAAGGAGGGCGAAAAGGGTGGGAGGAGCATACCTATGGTGACCAAGGTGCTGGGCCAAGTGCTTTGAATTCTCCAATTTCAGTATAGGTAATCAAAAAACTGGCTGATACGATAGTGTTAGTGGATACCAAGTAGTTAGGTATCGCAAGCAACTACGTTGTGTTCTGATGAGATTCGCAGTCTCTTACCTAACGATGTCCCGTACACCCTAAAAGACATGTGGTTCGGAGGCGAGCATGGCTTGAAGAAACGACTACAAACGGCGACAAAGACAACGCGTGCTGAGCTGAGATGATCTACTATGTAAATGAAGATAAACACAAGTGAGGTATCTAGATGTTGTGGTTGAGGTGCCTCGACTGCTGTGTCCAATCGGCCCGTGGTCCGTTGTAGGTAGACTAAACGTAGGCCATGCTGGTATTTGCATCATCGCTTTTTGAACATTACCATGACGATCGGCATGTACACCACGTTGCAGCACAATATCCACCTAGTGTCAAGATTGTGGTCGCTTCCTTGATCTGGCAGCGACAGGGCGGCCCTCTTTCGACCGCGGCAGGTACGAAAGTGACGTCAATGTTTGCGTCCAACTTGTGAATGACTGCTGTTCGCCACTAGTCGCGTGCACAATCAATAACTTCCAAGGTTGCAACTCTGCGATAATCACAGCGCCTAGTCCCTCGCACCTACGACCTTCAGAAACTCAATTCTGCACGATCTACGAGAGTGCCCCGCGTGGTCAACATGGAGAAGCCTGTCGGTGGTGCGCCAGGCATGGCGAAGCGAAAACCGGTCCCACTATCACAACCGGCTACAGTGACAACAGCAGCACCCGAGCGTGCTCTTAGCAGCAGAATTCTACCTAACGCGTTCCTTCTCTGCACCATTCTCGGCGCGATAACATCGTCGTGGCCATTGCGGTGGACGATATCTGGAGCGCCAGTTTTGGTGTACAGTGTGCTTCTTGGAGAGGCTTACGGCCATCGCATTCTGCCCTTCGTCCCGGTCTGGACCATTTTCGCTACCGTGAACCTGCTATACGCAGTGAGCTCGACTTCATGGCTTCTTTACTGGGTGTTCGCCGCCACTTGCTGGCCTGCTATCATGATCGCTTGTCTCTTCCAGTTCGATGCACCCGGCGGCTTGGCTCGTCGCTTTCTGCGGAACACATTCCTAAGGGATCTACACTTCATAAACGATCAGATCGCCTTCTTCGACCTGCCTGCTCTGGAGATTGATACCGAAGTCAAAGGCCTGTTCGTTATCCGTGGTGCAACCTTGTCACTCTCGACGATGACCCTTGTCGTCCATGGCGTGGAAGCTGGGATTAAGCTAGCGGACGACATCGAGTTGGCCATTCAGACTGACAGGGTGGTCGTGCCTTTGTTCCGAGAAATCACTGTCGACGACATATATGCTAATGTGAAAGGAGGAGAATGGGAAGTGAATTTTGGGAACGTCGAGTATGGCAAGCCCGAGCCAGAGGACGATACCTTTGTTGCCAGCGATACTGCCCTCTTGCGAGCGGCGTCGGTGGCTCTCGATGGCACCTACCCTCGACGAGTCTCTATGGTTCGCCAAATGACTGCGGACAGACAGCCAACGGATGCTTCAGAGCTAGAATCAGCTCTTGCATCTGTGAAGAAACTGTCGCCAAACGAAGCAGACGCTCACAAGAAGTATGAAGAGTTAGTCAGGAACATCCACAACACCAGCGTGATCACCAACGCAAAGCGGGCTCTACACGAAGACACTCTTGACGAAAACAAGGACCATAAGCTAGATCTGGACAACGAGGACGACATGCGAGCCGCTATCTGCGCGCACATTCACGACGGTCCATCAATACCGCATCCCCCAAAAACGTCCATTAGGGTGTCAACGCTGCGCAAGACGGACTACCCAAACGTGAAAGCTTTCTTGCATCGCTTGCCGTTCCTCTACCGCTTGATGCTCAGCCCCATCTGCTATTTCCACCCAGTCAAGTTCAAGTCAGTGACAGCCGCTGGCTCTGGCAAATGGTTCGTCAGCTTGATGCAGCAATATCTCTTCAAGCACTACGCCGGACAAGATTCGGAGATTCGCAGGCTTGAAGCTCGCATCTCAGCTTGGTGCGCAGATGCAAATTTCGCCGTTGAGCTAGGACCGATCTCCAGCGAAGCCTCTTTTCCTATCAACACGAATTACAACATCAAATGCCATTTCAAAATGGACGACGTTATGGCGTACCGAGCAATGCCAGAAGCTGTTGAGCTTGAGCAGGTCGTGCGGCTCGGAGGCGCCGACGCCGTCCTCACGATCCCTACCTTCCTTTTCCCACATCACGAGCACATCTTTCCCGCCAAGTCCACTGAGTTCGAGCTAATGGAGGTGGAAGAAGCGATCAAGGAGATTGAAGGCACGCCCAAGGAGGCATATGCTCGTAGAAACCTTAAGAAGCTACAGGATGATGAAGCGAGTATGCACATCAGTGCACACGCACATCTGCCAGCACAGTTCAACCAGGAGCTGCTCAACTTTGTCGCCGCGATTGTCAAGGCCACAAAAGTCATCGAGAGCGACAAGTCCTTCGAGGAAGCCAAGGTCCTCCGAGAGCTCAAACGCGTTACCACGACAGCCAGCGATAGCGATGTGGATAGTGTCGCTTCAGTCGACACCACCAACACTGCTAACACGACCGATACGATGGACTCGTCCAAGACCATGGGCTCCAATAAGGGGTTCAAGGAGTTTTTCAAAAAGGTCGACAACGGTTTCAAGGATGCCTCCGCTAAGACGATGGTGGGTATGCGTAAGGCGGGCGTGAACACAGTCTCGGCCATGGCGAACGATCGATGGATCGCGAGCCTGGTAGGCAAGATCACGCGGAAGCTGGGAAAGGCGCAGGGAGAGGTTGGATACAGCGGCGAAGTGCCGATACCCCTGGGGAAGTACCGTGAGAGGCACGAGACTCTGACCAAGATATTGCCATGAGAGTTTGTCGATGCGTGCGATACCACAATTGAGCGTTGTATGATACCCCTTTTGTACTAGTCATGAGAAGTGCGAACATAGAAATCGATTGCCAGTGATGAAGAAGTCTAGAGTCGTGTCGGAACAGCGCCGGCTTGGCACAATACATGAGTGGGTCCAGATCAGCACAATGAGGCGCTCGATGATGCCCGCCATGCCTCAGGTCCCAAGTGCGTACATGAGAACTGTGGAGTCGCTGTGGACTGGTCTTCGACATGATTCTACTACATATATGACCATCGCCCCAGATTTTCCGCGATAGGCAATCGGAAGCTACCACGCGACATGCCTGCCAATGGGCCACGCGCCGCCACGAAGGACGTCGAGCATGGGAGCCGCGATACCATCACTCCGAGCGCAAGTTCTTCCTTGACCCCAGAGGAACCAAGGTCGACAGCTGCGACACCCACACCGCGAAAGAGTCTAGAAATCGAAGATACTGCGCAGCCTCAACGAACTTCTCCTGCATGGCGCACATGGTCGAACTTCGAGGCGAGGCTTCCTGCGCCTGTCGCTCGAGCCAGTCGCAAAACGGTGGGATGGCTGAAGGGTCCTGAGCCGCCAAAAACATACCAGATTACTCCCGTCTTGGAGCGCTTCCAGACGCTCCCAGTCCGTACACTTGCACGGCTCCCGCGATGGGCAAGAGCTGGCATCTTCCTCGCCGCCTTTGTGCTATGGGCTGTACTCTTCGCTGTGATCCTCACGAACTTCAGCACGCCCACCAACTTTGCGGGCTATGGAGCACCAGTTGCTCTCTCGTGTGTCACAAGTTTATGGTATGTCTGTTGCGAAGGCCTTCCGTGTCATCCATGGCTGACTGTTTCCTAGGCCAAACGCGCAAACGTGCGGCCTCAATGGCCAGAACTGCTATCCCTTCGATAACGCAACTTTCGCTTTCAACTGCCCGGCCAATTGCCTTAGCGCTCGAGTCCTCAATCCCCGCCCCATTGGCAACATATCCATAAGCTACAGATCGCTGGTCGTAGGAGGCCAGTCGGACCCAGCAGAGGACGATGCGCCCATATATCGTGGAGACTCCTTCATCTGTGGTGCTGCAATCCATGCCGGTGCAATTGGCAACACTCAAGGAGGCTGTGGTGTTGTTTCGCTGATAGGAGAGAAGAATAACTTCCCTGCCATCTCAAGAAACGGCATCAACAGCATTGCATACGACTCGAATTTCCCTATGGCATTTGACTTCAACCAGTCACAGGTCATAACGAGTGCATCGAGCCACTGCCGCGACCCCCGATGGAATCTCTTAGCACTATCCACCACATTCACTGCTCTGTTTGGTATACTGACTTCCAGTCCCGCGACCTTCTTCGCGCCTATCTTTACCATCATGTTCTTCCAGGTCGGCATGGCGTCAGATCCACCCGCGTACGCAAATTACCAATCGTTGGCCTCTACTACCATCGGCCGTTTCCTTCCTGCCGCGCTGGTCGCCGCGCTCTTCTACCAATACAGTGTAAGGAAGACACTTCGAAATTGCCGAGCCTCTCTCGAAAAGACGATCCTATGGGTGGGCGGCGCATGGGTCGGATCGCTCAACAACTACACCTTTGACAAGATACCCATATCACGCCTCACAGGCCACGACATACGGCAGCAGCCCGGCGCCATACCAGCTCTTGTCATAATTATCCTCGCCATTTTCGCGGTTGCTTTGTACCAGTGTTGGTGCTTCCGCAACGAAGGCCGGCTACTTCGCTTCCTGGGCTTGTACATCGTACTCGGTATCGGTCTAGGCATACTGGCCGCGCTGCCCAAACTCACGCTGCGCATACACCACTATATCATCGCATTGCTGCTTCTTCCAGGTACCGCGCTCAGGACACGCGTTAGCCTCCTATGTCAAGGCCTTCTAGTTGGACTTTTCATCAACGGCATTGCGCGCTGGAACTTCGATGCCATTCTCCAGACTGCCGCAGCACTACGCGGCGACGCGCAACTTGGGTCTGCCATTCCGAGAATCTTGGAGCCCGTCATCAATGGCACGAGCATCACGTTCGCGTGGGAGTCTATAGCTCGGGGGTATGGTGGTGTTAGCGTCATTGTTAATGATGTGGAGCGATTTAGAGGCAAGGATGGTGAGAAGAGCTTCTCTTGGCAGAGGCAGGATTCGATGGGAGAATCGCCAGAGTACTTCCGCTTTGGGTTCGTGAGTTATTCACTGTTTGGAGGCGTGCGGTATAGTGATTTCACACGCGCTGGGTCGTGGTTGGGGATTAATGGGACGTGGAGTGGAATTCCGCCTGGGAGGACATAGACGTGATATAGACTTGCATTATAGATCTACATAAAGGATTGGCGTTCGGACATAATGAGACAACATTTCAAAGACACCTGAAAGTTAGATAAGAGTTGGACGACAAAAACTAGATTTTCGGAGAGCATGAGGATAAGAAGAGGCTACTGATCTTGATTAAGATTTAGGAAGTTTCTTCGTCGGACTCCTGGATGGTGGAAGCACGGCCGTTTGATCGCAGTTTCCCTAACTCGAAAACATTACACCCTTCTCGCACTCTTTGCTCATAGCTGGTCGAATGCAGCACATTGTATTTGCTGCATTCAGATGCTCACCTAAGAAGGAATTTTGTCGAGTCCATCAGATCCTCGCAATACAGCTCATCTACCATCTCGCCATTCATGATACCACCCGTATAACACGTACCAACTAGTAAGTATACATTCTGTCCCTCTGATAACAGGGGTCGCAGTACAAAAGGTGTCGGTGATCCAAAGACGATAGCGATGATATCTCCCTTACGGCTTGCAGGCACACACGTACCAATGAATCCGTTGTCTGTGGTGAAGAACGATTTCCGCCCGATGCACGCGCGAAGACCGAGCTCGTACTCGGGTTTCAGAGCATCGTCAGATTCGTGCGACAGCTTGTCCTTGCCGCTACCGGTATTGAAGTATTTCAGATACGTGTGTTCATAGGAAGATGGTGCAGCCTCGTAGCCCGACTTTGGATTCTTGTTGGAGATGAGAATGCGCCATAGCGGTTCACTTGCGCGGAACCTGCGCATTTGGGCTGCAATGGAGGTCTCGAATAGAATAGGCATTCTCATCGCTGCTTTCGCCTTAGCTTCGAGGTCAGGAAGCCTGTGAACGATGGCTTCGGGTGTTGAGCCAAGAGAGACGACATCGTGTATTGTATCTACGAACAATCCTTCAACTTGTAGCGTACGACCATCTTCGAGGACTTCTCCGTTCTTCGCCCCTTGACCAGCGCCCGAGGCCGTCATAGTCGCTGGAGGCAAAAATGCTAGGCCGCTCGGCTGCCATGCGGTTTCGGAGGTCTGGCGTGTGAAATCTGGCACCCAGGAAGGGAGATTCGGCTGCTCCAACGATGCTGGGAGAGATGCAATGTGAGGTGCCGCGACAAGTCCTCCTGACAGGTGCATTCCCGACAGAAAATTCGGGCCTTCTCCAGAGGTAAAGATGTGCTTCAGAGCATCTATGTAGACCCCTGCACACGACTTGCGATAGTCTACTTGTATTGGCATGCTTTGTACATCTTCCTTGAGTAGTCCGAGTAGCCCATAAATGCGATCTCTCGGGTCGGTAGCGGCCGACGTACGCGACATGATCAACAGTCTCTTCAGGCTCTCCCCTGTCTTCGCTTGTGTTGACTGGCGTAAGGTATTCAAAATGTCCAGCTTGGTCAGGCCAAGGAAATGCGACTCTCCACTTGGAGCTTTCCACTCTTTCTGAACGTTTACAAGACCCAATGACGGATCCTTTGCGACTGACTGCCATGCCGCGACGAATGTTGACCAAGTAGTGCGTTTCCATCCACAAACAACCATCGGATCATTACTAGCTAGCGCGAGCTCTTGTAGGATCCAAACTCGCATGAACCATGGGTATTGGCTCTGCAGGGAGAAGAAGAAGTCGCCGCAGTACTTGCGGATTATTTGATGTTGCAGAGAGTTTGCTTCCTCACTACCTTGCCAGAACCAGCTCGTCTTGTCAGCTATGATGGGAATCGTATCAAATGCAGCGATGCTGACTTGGTCCCCTTCTCCCAACCATATCGTGACACCCGTAGCAAATGCATAGATGTCACGCATCATGGCTACCTGTTGACTGCGCTCAGCTACATCGTCTTGGCAGATTGATACAGCATCAACCCACAGATTAATCGAATCATGTCCGTCCGATGGTCGTAGGTGTTGTAATGCTGATTGAAGATTTGGTGTTACCGGAAAGTGATGTCCATCGAGGATGATCTCGGGTGATGCACTTATCAAAGCAACTGGACTACTCCAGACGTACGAGAGCGCGGTATAAGAAGGGTAGTCTGTGAGAGCTGCGGTTGACAGGTGGCATCGGATTGGCTCGTCACGACTGCCTGATGCCAGATTCAACAGACGGATTTCGCGGTTCTCAGTGCTTAGCATTTGGTAGATATAGCTGCTGTCTGACATGGCTATTAGATATGTATTGCCTGATGGCTACAATGATCAGGTCTGTCGGCCTTTCAGCGCGCTTTGGTCGTGATCGGCGGTTTAGAGACTGGGTGTTCAGTGACCACGAGACAGCGCAACAAGGAGTATAGCTCATGTCATTCCCGGTCGAGTGTCTAAGAGGGCGTGGGTCACTGTCTCGGACCAGGGAGGGAAATCAAAAGGGCGCTAATCTCGTCTATCGCCGGTATCTCCACCTGGCCTGGGCGCCAACGCCTTCCACAACGCGTGTCCAGGTGCCCTCTTCCCCCAAAGAAGCAAACAAACATGAAGCCGCCTTGAATTGTAGCAGAGCCTTTGCGGTAACTCCTCGAAACTATGGCATATCAACCAGTCACTCCGGAGATAACAGTACTCCTGTTAGGAGATTCTGAGGTTGGTAAAAGTACCTTCTTATCGTACGTCGATGTCCCACCCGCTGCATGCGCCCTTCAATGCTTCCTGAGCTCAGTCGGGGAGGGAAAGGCGCTTTGCATGGAGCAGATGGTCCTTGATATATAAGCTCATTATGACTGACGAAGTCACGCAGACGGCTGAGCTTAGGGGTGCGACCTCATAACGACGACCTGCCGCCCTACCAGCTTCCACGGCTTCTAGGTAGCGACCAGCCATATGCTTTCGACATATCGCTCTACGACCGTCCGTACAGAATACAGTTCTACGATACAGCGTCGCCGACAAATTACACCCTGCTTCGTCCGCAGTTCGTGATCCTATGTTACGACATCACGTCCCGCAACTCCCTGTTCTCACTCGCAAAGAACTGGCTGCCCGTAGTGAACAAGCACTTCAACTACGATGAAAACCTTCCGGTGATGGTGCTTGGACTGAAGAGGGACCTCAGGAAACAATGGACAATAGAGGAAGTGGGACCAAACAAGGAAGGCAAAGGCGCGAGTGTGATGCCTCATGAAGGCGTGCAAACCGCCCAGCGCATGCTCTGTGATCATTATGCAGAATGCAGTGCGCTCACTGGCGAGCTTTGTCGCGAAGTCCTCGAAGATGTCGCCAAGACGTGTGCGAAGACGACAACGAAGGACGGCGCAAAGAACAACGGCCCAGATATGTGCACGGTAATGTAATGTGACGGTGGGCGAGGATCATGAAAGGCATACCAACGCAATTGCCCTCGGGATCGGTATGACGTCCTCTGCCGCCAGCGCCTCGAAGAGCAGCAAGGCAAGGCTCTCTACCTTCAATGGCTCGTGTATAAGAGGGCAGAAGAACCTGCTGCTCCTGGACCTTCCATGAGGATTTCCGTTAGACCTGCCGCTTGACAGAGTGTGCACTGAGGTCGGCGCCAGGCCTCATCCTCTGCAGCAGGAGGCGGCATTGGAGGGACCGTGACTGAGAGCATCGGCTAGATGAGAACACATATACAGCGTTTGCATTTCCTTCCTTACCGGCTTTGGTTGAAGGTTTGCACAGTAGATACAAGCACCTTCGTACTCTACTTATGATACTGAGCTACGAAAACACTGACGAGACTTGACACGAATTCATGGACATGATCTCGAGATTGTTACAGGAGCGGTGATCAGCTCTACATCGGCATGCTCCATGTCATTCTAGGGCTTTCAGACATATCCGATATGCCTCAGTACAAGTGACTGAGCACAACAGATTGATAGATCGATCTCATTGGGGCAGCTGGTTGGGACATCGCTAAGTTGTCGTTCTATCTCTCGGACACAATTCGACTACGCGAGTAGGTGAGAGACGAATGACATTTGGTTCTGGCCTGTCATACAGAGTTCTGGTTGGTCAATAGTTGCCGGAACAGAAACCAGCCAATGGGTCCACGATGATGCGTAGGCTTCTTCCCCAAGCGGATTTGTTTGGCACTGTGATACTGGAATCGACGCTAGACGGTATGTAAACAACTGTCAGTTCGTCGACAAAGCTTATGGCGCCACCTGCATGTTCTTGATCTCAGGTCAGATGACCTGATCTTGCCCCTCTTACACTTCGTAGCACATCTGTCGCATCATTATTGCTAAATCTTGGTGAAATGCGTAGGGCTACAATAGAGTCTGCCTTTCAAGCGAGACGCATGTACCTGCGTGAGTAATCGCGGATCGTAAGCAATGCCTGATAGTGCAACGTTGATGAAGTGGTACGATAGGCAGTGGCTAAGCGCACAATCATGCTGACTGCGGAGGATCTGCAATCACAACGGCAACAATGGAGAATTCAGTGTGCAAATTTCGATTCTGCACGAAACAGGCTTGGGTCTTCGGAATCTACGAAGCCGTTCATGGGCTGCGTCACCAAATGCGCAAAGAGTGTGCCCGGGTTGGCAGCTTGATGGACTCGGAGCCTAGACCTTTCTCGAATCTGATTCGATGTTGGAGCAACCTGCGATCTAGCAGCCTTGCTCCCGCCGTTTCATTGCACGGATCGTGATGGTTGCGACTCGTGGGCAATTACCGGCATCCACCAGAACTTCTTGATCAACAGCCCGCGATCACGATGCTTGAATAATCGACGATGAGCTCCAGTGTAGAACGAATGACCGTACTAAATGTGCATGCTGCGCAATCCTGGGCATTGACGACGGGCACGAACCGATGGATCTACGTTTTTGACAACCGTCTGCGCATATTGCTCAGGCGGTCTCGACTCAGGTCTCTCGGCCACGCCTTGCGGCGAAGCGCTGCGTAAGACGACGTCGGCGCTCTCGGGAAAATCTTGTCTAGCAACAAGCAGAGCTGATGAATAGACGGTGCTGGAAGGTACTACGGGCCCGTAGAGAAGTACCTAGTGGCCAGACAGTCAAGGTGTGTTCGTGAGCCTTCCTTCAATAACTAATAATTTGTTTGGGGTCGAGGTGCCAGCGACAGAAGCACGCTTGATTTAGCGGCGCATCAAGCTTCGTCTGCACAGACCGCCTGCGGCAAGGTGTGGCCGAGAGGGCCTGGACCGCTGGCCTCACGTCGAGGCCTCGAGCATCAGACCACTACATACTGTATCCATGCCAAAAAGCCATTCAGCTTGCACATTGTCCAGGGGATATCTCTCGTCAGAAAATGCCATTCCTCAAATAATCGCATTTGTTCATTCCCATCGCTCTTACATCCAGACGTGACACTCACGTCATGCTGATCTCTACCACTTCCGCTACGATGCCAGATCTGAACGAGATTCTCGAGCGATTAGGATTGAGTAAATATCTGGATAGCCTTGTGGAAAATGGTTTTAACACCTGGGAGACTGTCTTGGACATTTCGGAAGATGACCTCACAGCCCTTTCATTCAAGCTTGGCCATCGTCGAGTTCTCCAGCGAGAAATTGCCACATACAGAGGATTGCCATGCAGGATATCATTGGAGACTGAGGCCACCCCACCCGAGCCGACTTCTCTTTCCACGTCGGCATTGGAGACGTTGACGCGACAAATATCAACTCCTCCTCCGCGAGAAAAGAGAAGATATAGACGTCACCCGAGGCCAGATGAGCACGCGCCAAAAAAACCAAAGACAGCCTGTACGTCATGCTGGAACATCGTTAGAAACCCTGCAGTTTAACGCTTTACAGATGTGAATTTCGCAGACAAACTCCGTGAAGATCCAGCAGTCAACCAGCTTTCTTTCGTCGACATTGCCAGAGAAGTGGGTAGAAGATGGCAAGACCTACCAGCTTCGCATAAGCGCGAATGGGAAAGCGAAGCTGCCAGGGCCATGCAAGAGTTTGAAGCCCAGATGGACGAGTACAAGAGAACTGACAATTGGCGCAAGTACCAAAAATACTTGAACGACTTCAGATCGCAGCAGTCCCAGTCCCAGTCCCAGTCCCAGCCCCAGTCGCAACCGTCTTCTGCGAAGCGACCTAATACCAGTCGATCAACCACGGACAGTTCCAACAATATAAGGGTGTTCTCGCGCAGAAGTCCTGCCAGCTCCACAGGTAGCCCGACCACTGCGCCCTCCATTTCGTCTTCTGGTACTGAAGCTGAGGTGTGTCACAACGCCTTGACTTTAGCCTTCAGTGAACTGGTCACACTGCGTAGTGAAGTACTAGATACAAGCACGCAAGCTTATAGTAAGAACAACTTGCCGCCCAGAGAGCTTACTCAGCGCGCAATATTTGCCTTCATCAAGGGGACCGGTTCCCTCCTCTTCACGTGGACTAGAGAGCAAGCTGAGGAGATGATCGATCGTGTCTATCAGCCACGGGAGGCGAATGAGGTCGTGGACGTGATGAGTATCGCAGAGTGCTTCACTGTTGCCGCAATGGGGGCTCATTACGACATGGACTGCTGTCCCGAGAAGGTCAGGAAGCTACTCTATGCTTCTGGCACAGTCCATTTCCATGAGCATATGGCAGGCCACGATTATTTTCGAACTATGCGCCTCTTTCTGTGTATGTCGTTCTACTCTCTACTTGAAAAGCATATGAGTTCTCGATATCTCATCGGTAAGTTGCTATTGAATGAGAAATGGGAGACAGGCACTGATTGATACTCAGCCGCCGGATTGCAGATTGCTCGTTGGAAAGGTCCATCCTCGAAGGCTTCCGGTTGCATGGTCGTCGATGAAAATTGGAAAAAGCTTTTCCGGAGTCTTGTTTTCATGGATAGCTGGCTTGCATACACGCTTGGCTATGCTCCAGAGGTCACACCCCGTGACGTCCAGGTATGTCTAAATCCAAACAACAAGACCCTTCTGACAGTTTTAGATTGCCTGCGCGTCTCCTAACTCCAGCATGTCCATGGACGAGCTCATTCATGTCCAGACCAGCAAGATTGGGCTGGTAGCCGCCGACATTGCGAGGACACTTGTGGCACCGGAACTTGCTACGAGGGAGAATGTAGCCATGCTTACGCAGAAGCTAGACACATGGCGGCAAGAAGTGCCGCACATGCTCCAGATCGAGAATCTTACATCCGCCGCCCCATCCAGCTTAGATCTGTATCAGCGCAGAGCCATCCTCATGGTCCATGTGTGTACCACTTATCCTCGTGCAATGAATCACATATGCTCACTGGACGTAGATTATGTATCTTGGTGCTGTAGTGTTGTTGCATCGCCAGCTGCTCGTTGCCACAGCAGAGACACAAGTAACTGATGGAGCGTCCTGGAACTCGAATATCACGACTCAAGATGCTCAAAGGTATCGCGACGAATGCGCGGTTGCGGCGCAACAGATGGCACGCATCTTGAGTCTTATCTCCTTCGATGGCACTCTGACCAAGCGCTGTTGGTTGATCATGTGAGTAATTACGGTGGCAACTATAGGTGATCGGCATGCCTGACGAATAACATAGCTACTGGTCATTCACGTCCTCCATCGTGCTTCTCTTCAGTGCCACTGTCAAGATGCTCAACGGTCAAACAGAAGGTGTAGAGAGCGACATCAACCACGCCAGGGTCTGCATGGGGAGGCTCGAGCCGTGTCGCGAATTCGAACCAATCGCAGCTCGATATCTCGACATTCTCTGGCCGATTTTCGAGTCCCTGCGTGACAAACACCAACGCATGGTCGGACGATCTAAGATTAGTCTTTTTGCTATCTTGCACCCACAACCAGCACTGCTAAGCCCTCCAATCGCGGTGTCGAAAGAAGAAATGGGTCCGATATGCGAAAAGTTGGCGTTGTTGTTGACCGACCCTTTCGGTAGGAAGCAAGCTTCGCCGGACGACAAATCGACGAGACGTGTACTGAACGCTGATGGATCTTGCTCTGTGTTCTGGTGGAAATGATAGGTCACTGAAGGAAGCAAGTCATAAAGCTACATCATCCGCATTCGAGATGTCTTCGGGCGTCATGAGATGGTGTGGCTTGGGTACCGACTGTGCACATCCAGATCATGGGAGAGGCAATGGAACGGCGCACCAGCTGTCACACATGCAGGTAGTGGTTCGAATCTTACCAACCCGCCGGCAGTGCATTGATCCATCATGAGAAGACTATAAATCTTCTCATCTCGTGTTGGCGAGGAGTATGCTTCTCCCTGTACATGCAGCGTGTTACGGGTGATCGCCTTTTGGGGTACTGCACGAATGTTTGTAGGTGCCAAGATCGAACAGTACGCAGTCTTGAGAAAGTTTGCTGAAGGAGGTGACCCGAAATCTGAAGACTTTGTGCTGCATTGCCGATCTCGCGGGCGCTCCCGCAGCGAACCGCACGCGTGGCCCTCCCTAGTTCCACCAGATTCACGCGTATCAGCGCTTGCCACCGTCAGCACTTTACAGTTTATGCAGTATCTTTCCGCCACAAACTACTCTACATATTAACTCGATATCGACGTAAAGGAATCCGTGACATGACAGGTAGGACGAGCATCAAGGGCGCCTCAGAGTTTTGGGGAAGATGGGTGCCCCGCAAGTGGGACTCGAGCAAGCGCGCATACCACAGACAGCGTTTCTCAGCCGCAAGGTGTAGCGACTATTTCCTAAGTGGGCAAGCAATGTATTGATGCGTACGCGAAGCTGAATGCTACCAATAAGTACACAAATTCGCCATCGCGGCGTAATCAGAGACTGCTAGTAGCAGCACGCCATCAATAGGACACTTTGAAGTTACACGCAAGCTTCGGACCACGGATATCGAGAGCGAATTTAGGATGACACTTCTTCGCTGTGTCTTGCATGGTGCATTATTCAAGAAAAGACTGAGCCTGCTTGTAGTAATGTGGAGACCGTGTTGAGATACTGCCTTATAAGCCGCGCATGCTGGTACGCAGCCAGTGTAAACGCCACAAAGCCACGGCGAAAAGTGCCGCACATGGTTGGCCTTTGCCAGCACTGGATGCGTGGTCTGGCTGTCCGATAAGCCCGATTTAGAAGGCGCTTGCAACTGAACAGGAAAGGGGCGGCGGCGGGGCCAGCGCCTCGATCGACAGGGCAGCAGACCTCCACTCGGTTCGTGTGATAGGGAAAGGGAGAGCTTGGGCGTCGCGTCATTATGTTATAACGGGAAAGGGTTCCCTGAGACATATTTGCTTGGTCCTGCATCTCACCCTCTTCTGAACATATAACTTTTTGTTTGTGCGTTGTAGTAACTTTTGCGACCTCGATCCGGTACACTATCAATGCGAGAGTCGATCCAGGATACTGTTGCGCGACCAATCATTGGCCAGTCGTCGATAAGGAGAAATGGATCAACTACAGAGCCCTTTTGCGATCCCACATGAGGACGTTGAAGCATTGAATAAGAGCGAAGGGTTTTCCATGCTGAGGACGTATCTTGCTAGCAATTCAGAGTACGTGTCTACTCCTCCATTCCAGCCATCAACTGGGATCCTACCAACCAGGGAAAATGAGCTGACAACGAACAGCTTCTGCGACCATCATAATGAATGCGATACGCAAGAACAAGAAACATGGGTTCTTCACCGCGATATTCTACACGCGCTCATCATGCCCGTCGTAGCACTCTTCCAACGGGCCTCGGCCCTCGCCGAAGCAGCACTCTGTACCCATATGAGCGAGGATCTGGAGCTAGCATTTGCCGGGGAAGCTAGAGGAGCATTCTTGTGCCTACAATGCTTCTTGACAGAAGAAGAGGAGTGGTGTCAGGGCCTCGGATGCCCAGGTATGTGTAGCAAGACAGAATCTGAGCGAAACATAGTACTAATTATGTACAGCATGCGTTGTCACAACCACAATATCGACCGAGTCTCACATTCGTCTCACGATAGCGGCGTCTCTCCTGTCGACCGCATCAATCGCTTCGCCCAGTAGTACGCCTCAGAACGAATTACCTCCGACCTCGAATCGCGCGTTGCCCCCACTACCACATATTCTGCCTGCGCTGCGAGCTGCAATGGACTCGGACCCATTCTGGAGCGATGATACAGACATGTGGCCGTATCTTTTCACTCGAGCTACACAGCTATCAGAAGGAATACAGAAGCTGATCGCCGAGTGCATCAACCTGGAAAGCCTCGTGTCCTCGCCTGGTTTGGAGCGGCCTTTCCAGAAGAGAAACATAACACATCCAACCATGCCCTTTGCGAACGCCATACAAGTCGAAGAAAAGGGCGTCAAGCTTAGGAAGAGCAAGCTCGCTAAGCGTCAGCTGCGACTCAAGGATGATGAGGTTGATCTCATGAGGCGCGTGGCGCTGCAGTGCTGGGCCAGAGCAAAAGTGCCGAAGCAGCTGCGAGGGGAGATTCTGGGCGCGGGAAAGATCAGCAGAGTCAGAAGCTTGACGTGTCCGTAGGCGCAAGAGCTCTTGAGTTTGGAAGAACCGCATATGATACCCGGATTTGGATTCTCTTTTGTGTTGGGACTTGGTTTCGTTTGTCAGTCCTTGTAAAATCTTGAAGGGCCATGCGCATAGCATTGTGTAATTGATTATTCCTATTACCAAGTGGTGAGATCAAGAATGATGCTAGATGTACGGTCCATTAGGCTCACCGTATGGGCGCGAAGAGGTATCCAAGCAGCTACCAATATTGCTGCAGTTTCTGACAGTATCAGAGAGAATCCCGGGATGCGCCATGGACACTAAGATTGGTCTCTGCTGGAGCTTATCACTCCAGGACGGTCCAAGATCCAGAAGCTCCAGGCATCTCAGCACTACTCTTCCATATTATCACCAGGCGTCTCCGTTGCAACCGCACTATTCCACTCGCCCTTAAACATGCGCTTCGCCGTTCCAATGTCCATCCAGAAAGCCTCGTCGTTGTATTGCTCCTCCAACGGATCCACCTCCTTCTCCACAGGTACTAAAAGTCCTTGCACCATCTCGTCATCCCAACGCACATGCTCCAATTCTTGTGCAGATGGCTTCGCAATGCCACAGTCTGCAAACAAGTCCTCGATACCCGTCTCGTCCTTCACTTCCTCTTTGCCAGCCTTCGTCAGGCTAATGCGCAAACGTGTCCATTCCATTGCCAGTGCAGCGCCGAACTGTTCGACATGTCCATCTTCCAGACCCTGCATGAAGGTAAAAAAACTCGTCTTGCCCACTCGGAACGATCAGCCTTTTTGTACCATGTAGAGCATCTAGCTTCGTGAATGCGCGCTTGCGGTGTTTCTGCATGCGGTTTGCTAGGTTCGGTCGGAAGCACATAAGATCAAAGGGTCCCGTAGCCCAGATCTGTAAGAATGCTTCGCGCATTATGAATTCAGTGGGGCGGTGTAGATTCTCCAACCATGCGTCTAGGTATGTCTGGATGAAAGGTACGGCGCTAGGCTTGACCAAATGCTGTGCATCCAGACGCGACAGAACGACGACGATCAGCGCTACATTGAAACGCACTTGGTTCAGCGAAAATGAGAGGGAGCGTTGTCTGCTAAGGCTCCAGTACCAGAGCGCGCGGTCGATGTCGTACTCAAGCTGCGTCGTAGGCTTACGGGCGGAATGATTGGCGCGGAACAAAGAGGTGTGGTTTGCGAAGATGAACGGGAGCTGCAGCTCTTTCGGTATCTGGGGTATACGCGTGCGAGAGGAGTTGCTGTAGATGTCGTTGATAGCGAGACCCTCGGGGAAAAAGCGACGAGGTATACGGACGCGGTCGAGTTTTAATGACAGATTGGCGGAAGCTGTTTCGTTCAGGTTGGCGGCGGACGGACTGGCGAGAGTCTTAGGCTCCATGGTGGTTCTGAATTTCCCGCACTAATCGCGATGTTGGAGAAGTGTGGTGGATCGTAGTCGCGAAGTCACGTTAGCGAGGTTGAGAAGAGGGTGACGAAGTGATTGCGAAAGGACCGGGTCAATCGCGCTATCACGGGACCACGATGACGGAGAAACTTTCAGCGCTATCGATTGGCATCCCTTCATCTCTACACTCCAGCGGCTGTAGCGCATATCTCTCAACCACGGACTCTCGACCGCAGATACCGCCACCATGTGGAGCCCTCCTGACCAAGACATCGATATGGCAGACGTCGACGAGACACTCGACGAGCAGCTCCTCCTCGCCCGTCACGCGGAAGCGCAGCACAGCTACGACATCAAGGTTACAAAGATACCGGGACGGTCGATGCTCGAAATCCTGTACCTCAAGCCCGAGCAAGCTGCCTATTCGAGGGCGCCGCTAAACCTCCAATTGCCCGTGTACTTGGCTCTGTACAATCAAATCGCCGCTGCCTCCTTTGTTGCGCAAAAGCACCTCGCCTGGGACACCAACGAAGCTATCTGATACTACGACCTAGACGACGGACACTCGTTTGATTCGCGGAGAGCGACTATCCGCTGGAACATCATCCTGATGTGTTATGTTTGGTCGTCTGGCTTTGATACGACGGTCTGCAAAGCAGACTGCGAGGAGTTTGTCAAAGCTTTCGCTATGGTGAGTGCCTTATTTGTGACTATTTGTGAAGCACTAGAGTCTCTCATGAGCTTTGCGACATCGATGAATGCGCACCTCGAGCTACTCCAGGCTATCTCATGTGCGATTGAGTGGGCGGAAAGACAGGACACTGACTGGCTCATAGGCTTGGATCGAAATTATGACCTTCACTTCTTTCGAGCTCCGCAAGCGCTTTATGGCCATATGGAGAGATAGCACCTTCGATCTCTACTACTTTCACAACAATACAGCGCATATAAGAATGGCAAAGCATATCGCATGGCTTACCGCAAAACTTGACCACACGAACCTCGCGCAGCCCGGAAACTTCATTGAGGCCGTCCAGCAAGGCTACATTCATGACGATTACTTTAGCAAGCACGGTCCTGCTTTGGCTCTCCAATGGGTCATGGGCTATGAGAAGGCACAAGGAATACCAGCGAAGAAGGGCAAACAGCCTCCGTCGCCGCCAGTTAACATCACCCTGGAATCTCTCGCTAAGGTTGACTGGAACAGCGACATTCTCCGCGCCCTGCTTGAGCCTATCAATCCAAGCGTTCCTCAGCCGAAAGGCTTCCACCACAAGACCAAGCGACCAGAATTCGACAAGGGTAGTTTCTGGATCTCGACGGAGCAGATCTTCGACGTCATTCTCAAACTTGATGAGACGAAGGGAGAGGAGTGTAGCGGCGCGGGTATGGATGCACTTGCACAGATGATGGATGAGACGTTGAAGCTGGAGTGAGACGGCAAAACTGCGTTTGTGATCGTGGCTACATCCAGCTATAGTTAATCTAATGATATGAATCAACAACACCACAGGATTTAAAATCTTGCTGTAGATTTTCCGCTGTGTTCTGAGGATTGGCCGTGAGTGAAAACCCTCTTTTGGGGCTTTATGACAGAGAGGGTAACGAAACGATTGCGAAAGGGCTGGTTCAAACGCTCTATCATAGGACAGCGATAACAGAAAAAAGCCATCGTTATCAACTGTGATGGAGTGCATACGCAGATCAGTGTGACAGCTGGTGAAAACACGTGACCAACGACTTCTCGCCGTCTTTGGGATGCGCCACGTACATTTCTAAAGATGCATAAGGAAACCGCGACTGACTGGAGTCGCGAGTTGGTATCCTTAGGGAACACTGAACATTGGTCTGCGGGATGAAAGTAAATTCCATTTGCTCAATCCTGAGTGACTCCCAGTCATCCGCTACTCAGCCTCTCACTTGTCCACCCCGCAAGCAAACGACAAAACAAAAGTCTTGAATCAACTGCAAATGCGACTCCCCGGTAACGCTCTCTACGTAGTTTCTCGTATGCTGTAGTCCTATATAAATAACATAATTTTGCAAATGATCATCAAGTCAAGTTTCCACAACACTTAGCGTTTTGGTCGTAGGCGATCAGGTTCCGGGGGTAAGTAGAAGAAGTCCTGGGTTCATGTCGCTGTGTGTACTGCACGGTTTTCTGATCTATACTATCGATCAGCGATGAGGATTCAGGGATGCTTCTACAGCTTTGTGTTGTCCGGGTCAATTTCATTCTTTTTCTTGTTGCTGCCTTTTTTTGATCGCTGTTGTTTAATTGTTCTTTGTGATTTTTAGGCGAGTGAAAGTATAGGCTGTTTGAATATGGTCGCATTGCGGACCTGGAAGTCACTCACTGCCAATGGCCCAAGGTAAGGTGTGTTGCGATTTATTCGCAATGGCCTCCGAGGTTGGGTATACCTCATTTTTATCCTTTACGGAGCCACAGCATAACTAGATGTCACGATAGCTGTGGTCTAGGGAGAGCTTAGATGCGTAGAGCATAGGCACGGCAGGTCAACCTTTAGCATTTGACTTTGAGCCTGTCACTACTCACGAACCACCAGGGCAGCAGGCAGTCTATTGAAAGAGAAACACAGAGTACTTCAATACGCTGTCGTGGTCTACAAGATGCTCTATATGTACACGAAGTCCACTAGCAGGCTTCAAGACCTGCCAAACAGCCGGCATATGGTAGACTACGTCCATTCAAGATTACACGAACTACAACAAATAGTTTAGCCCACGGAGGAGACAGTGGAGATATACTGAACAAGTCCCCATACCTCACAGCTTCGCAGCCACCACGCTCCCCCCATCCAACGCAATAGTCGCACCATTCACCCACGCGCCAGCCCGACTCGACAACCAGATACACGTCCCCGCCACATCCTCCGGGCTCCCAATCCTACCCAGCGGCACCCCACCCTCAATAACATCCTTGAACTTCTCTAGCGTCGCCTTCATCATCTTGCTCTGGAACGGCCCGCACGCAATAGTGTTGCTCGTGATGCCTCGCTTGCCCAGGTGGCTGGCCAGCACGCGGCTCATGTGATGTAATCCAGCCTTGGACGCGGAGTACGCAAAGGTTTCGAGCGCGGGGACGCGCAGGCCGTCGACGCTGCCGATGTTGATGATGCGCGCGGGCGAGGCGGGTGTGGATGCAGCTTCGAGGAGGGGCGTTACGGCTTGTGTGAGTTGGAAGACGCGTTTGAGATTCAGGTTGAGGACGCGGTCCCATGCGGTAGATGGGTATGTATCGTAGGACTCGCCCCAATTGCTGCCACTGTTGTTCACGAGGACATCGAGTTCTGTCATGGCGTCAGCCTACGATTCCCGTACCCACCGACTTGTACGTACTGCCAGCTCTCTTCTTCAGCTCATCGGCGACTTTCTTGAGCTGTTCCTCGTTGTAGAAGTCCGCGGCGATGAAGTCTGCTTTGCCTTTGCCCAGCGCATTCAGCTCTTTGCATGCTTGCTCGCAGGCTTTGGCGTCGCGGGAGGAGATGTAGACTGTAGCGCCATTCTGGATGAAACCTTCGGTGATCATACGTCCGATGCCTTTGGCTCCTCCTGTTACGAGGACGACTTTGCCCTGAGCGCTGTCAGTAATTGCTTGTATACATGAGATACTGGGATTGCAATCAATGGGGTTCATAGGCTTACTTTGACGTCAAATAGCGAGGAATTATCCATTTCGATGCTTTCTATGCTGCACGATCACGCGCGGAGGGAGGAAGAAGGGGTTTGGTTGAGACATCGTGAGACTCGGTATAGGTGATGTTCGTCATCAACCAGTCCGCTCGAACCTGGGGAAGAGCCGAGGTTCGGAACATAGTTGTGCCGCACCGGTTGTCATAGCACTCGAACAGAAAAGACACCTCTTTTGCTTTTGAGCAATGATAATTGACAACCAATCGATCGAGCTGGAGACATGCGATATACTGTGACATTGGAATTGTTGTCTGTGAAGCTGGTGAGTCATACCAGCCTCAATTAATAGTATCTTTTGATCACGGGCCAGCATGTAATTTGGTAGTTTATTGCTTGTATTGTACCTACATGTAGGCACAATGACGCCTTATCCTCCGGCGAAAGCCATGTCTCAAGGACCCTATCTACAGCAACTCCGCAGTCATCAGACCCGTCAACGTCTCAATGCCCGGCCCATCCTTCTCCACCTCCTTGTTCTGGAGCGCGAAAACTCCGTCGAAGATCTGCGCTTTGGTGATGTAGAATGCCGTCTCATCGCCTTTAGGGCGGCTCTTACCCAGCGGTTGAGGAGTCTTGGGCTCAACACTAAGGGGAATGCGCAGAGTCTCAAGAATGCCTTCGTCCCAAGCCAGATGGGCCATGCCAGGATGGCACTCTTCGAAGGGGTCGTAGGTGGGTTCAAAGCCACCGGCAAGATCGCCATCGTCCAGAGGTTGACCGGCTGCACGCCTGTCCTTCCTGCGTTGAATCTTGGCTTGGGCGGTCGCCAAATTTTGCTTGGCAAGCAAGACATCGTGGGCGGCTTGTTTGGCGGTGTGCTTGATGTCTTCGTCTTCTTGCTTCATCTTTGCATCCTTTTCGCGCCCATAGATCCATTGAAATGCCAGCGCGGCACCATGCTGCTCGAATGCTTCTGCCGAAATGTTCCCCGAGCGCACAGCCTCGATGAAGTCGTGCGGGTTGGGCAGATCGTTCATGCTGTTCAGCTTTTCGTAAAGCGTTTCGGTTCTGCCGCGCATTTTCTTTTCGTCGTTCTTGTTGAAGAAGTAGAGGTCACACGGGCTGGTCCTCCAAATCATGATGGACTTCTCCCGGTAACGTAGACGAACGAAATGTCGTTGAGATCATAGTCGTAAACGAGTGACTCGATCCATGCTTTGATGAAGCTCTTGACGGATTCTTCGCGGCCTGGCTTGCAGTACTGCGGGTCGAAGCCGCTTGCCCAGAGAAATGCCATGATGATGACGTTCCAGCGAATGTGGTGGGAGAACATGGCGAATGCATGGGCTTTGTCGACGCCGTAGTACTAGATGGCGCGGATGACGTCGGAATGGAGATGCTTGCGCGCGAAGAAATCGGCTTGGGCGATCTGGTTGTAGAGGAAGAAGAAGAAGTTGACGAGCTGGAGATCCGCGGGCACATTCGGAATCAGTGCGAGGTTGGAGTTGAACCAGATGGTGACGAAACTGGGACGAGGGATGCACTCGGGCACATGCTGCATTTTGACAGCGAAGAGGTGCTCAGACTCGGTATGTAGAACTTCAAGCGCCTCGTCATCGAGCACTTTTGGCGTCTCGTCAGGGTCGATATCCTCCTCCATGTCGATGTCGGCGTCGGCGAAAGACAGCAGCTGCTCCCTGCGAGGACGCGGGTCTTCTGCAAAGTGCACTTCGTCCATCGTGATGTGTGGTTGAAGTCGTGTGTAGTGGAGTAAAAAGATGGGAGCGCAAAATGCAAAATTTGTAGGTGCTTGAAGACCCTGGGATGCAAACGCGCGATGCGCAGATTTTTTCTTTCCGACGGTTCATTGCGTTTGTACCGCGCGGGGTAGGGTATCTGGAGGCACAGTTCGAATCTGGGAAAGACCAGTGTTGCTGCCTTTCACCGGTCAGTAAATGGCGTACGTTAGCAAGCACTTCCAAGAAAGTAACACCGGTGTTGTTCGGCATCGTCTTTTAGGAATCGATCGCGAAGAGGTAAACAAGTCGATGTAGTAGCCCACCAGCTATGCGTAGGTATGAATTATGATAGTCCAGCCTTGAGAACTTCCAGCTTGTTAGATAGATATACTTATCTGTGTTAGGTTTGTGGTGATATGCCTCCAGGATGCCAGAGTAGAATCCGTTCGTTATGTTAGACACCAAGACGTGATAGCCTGGCTGCCATGTGGAATTACAATAAGACGACATCAAGGTGGTCCAGCTTGCCGCATGTGAATGGTCACGAGGGCTGAATATGTAGTTAAAGGCCTCCAAGAATAAACCAGTGTCAGTCAATGTTCCATGCATTCAGGTGGGTATCAATGTATCATCTCATCTGGGCACGGCCAAAACGCGTCCAAAAATGCAGCAATCCTCAAACAGCGCCAGCCCTCCTCTTCTCCAATATCTGCTGCTTCAGACCCTCTGCCGCCACCTCCGTCTCCAACACCCGCCCCACGCCCTTCTTCCACGTCTCCTCCAGCGTCTGTATCTCGCCCTGCACGCTCTCCTGCTGCGACCGCCTCAGCGTCTCGACCTCCTCCTGCTGCTTCCGCACATCTGCCAGCTCGGCCTCTATGCCCTTTAGTGTGTCCTCGAGCTGCGAGTTGCCGACCAGCCACGCATTCTTGCCGAACTTCTCCAGCAGGCCCAGCTGTGTCAGCCGCCCGTCCACGTACTCTGAGCTTGTGTATGCCTGTTTCAGCGCCTTGTTCCACTGCGCCAGCAGCTCGGGCTTGTCCTCGTCACTCGTGGGGTTCGTGTTCTCGGGGGCGTCGAGGTCCTCGTAGCGCTTCATGTCGATGCCGGAGAGCTTGGAAGTGGCGTCGCCGTCGAGCCGGGCATGCTCGCGCTCTATGAAGTTGGAGAACTGGGGCTGGTACTTCGCGGCGGGGACGAGTGCGGGGTGCAGGTCCGAGGCATCAATGCCGGTGCTCCTGATGTCGGCGTCTATGGCCGCACGCGCCTGCGCCATTGCGGCCGCGTCGGGTGGTGTGTCGACATCTGTATACAGCCTGTTAGCCCATGGTGTCACGCGCATCGGGGCGCTTCTCGTTGCGGGTATTGCCTGATTGCACGTACATGGAAGGCTGTCGTAGGAGTCGTGGATGAGCGGCATTGTGTCCTGATCGAGGGGCGTTGCAAGGGAACAGATAAAGGTCTCGTGAGGTTGCAACTAGCTGCAGCGTCGTTGCATGCACTTCGCTTGGAAAATTGGGGAACATGCATGAACCACCCCTGCGGCGCCTTACCCGGGACATGCTGCGCTAACGCGGGCCCACCTTCACTGAGCCAAACGTCATGCGCCTCCCCGCCGGCTTCACCACCTAGTCCACATAGTTCGAGAAAGGTACCACGGGTCCTGGTATTGGATGCAGGCCAACACTTTGGTCGCACCCAACCGTTGAGGCAGCTACGAGTATATATTTGCTGCCTTTTCCAATGCGCCGCTGCCCACTGCCGCACTCTTCCGCCTTCGATATATCTCTGCGCATATGGCGCGCTCACACATCATCGCCGCCCTGGGCGCCGCACTCGTTGCGTCGCTGATCATCGGACAGCTTGTCATCAGCTTGGGATTCCCCTCGGTCGACTTCTGGCACGACAGACTCGACCAGAGCAACTATGGCCAGAGTCCCTTCCACTTCAACAGCAACAAGAAGCAGAGTGGCGAGCGGGTCGACGACCCAGCATCCTACTTGGTGGGAGTGGGAAAGGCCGATATCACGGGGTATGTCTATGTCTGGTACTCTTGGAGATGACTAGTGCTAATGCGTCTTTAGACCCGTGGTTGAGCTCAACATGATGGGCTATGCGAATACCTCGCAGGTCGGATCCGGCCTTCGCCAGCGCCTCTACTCCCGGTCCTTCATTGTAGGCAGCCCCAACGACCCCAGCCAACGGTTCGTGTACATGGTCCTAGACACCCAGTCTGGAGACACGGCTATTCGGAACGGCATATTGGAAGGCCTCAAGGCACTGGGATCTGAGTACTCCATCTACGGCAAGAACAATGTTGCCGTGACAGGCACTCACAGCCATGCTGGGCCTGGTGCCTGGCTGAACTACCTACTCCCACAAATCACGAGCTTGGGCTTTGACAAGCAAAGCTACCAGGCTATTGTAACCGGTGCTGTGCTATCAATCCAGCGTGCTCACCAAGGGCTATCGCTTGGAACACTGAGCGTGGGTAGCGCCAATATTGCAGATGCGAACATCAACCGCAGCTTGTTCGCATACCTCGCAAATCCCAAGGAAGAGAGGGACCGATATGGTGACGATGTGGACAAGACCATGACTCTGCTGAAGCTGACGAGAACGAGCGATGGAAAGAGTCTCGGAGTACTGAACTGGTTTCCTGTCCACGGCACCAGTCTTCTTGGAAACCAGACACTCATTGCAGGTGACAACAAGGGTGTGGCTGCCTATCTCTTCGAGCAAGACGCCGCTGGAATCGAGGATGCTGCCAACGGCTTTGTGGCTGGCTTCTCACAAGCCAATGTCGGTGACACGACACCCAATGTTCTCGGCGCATACTGTGAAGACGGCTCAGGTACCCAATGCAGACTCAACGACAGCACATGTGGAGGCAAGAGCCAGGACTGCCACGGCCGCGGCCCACACTTTGCTCTCAACGATGGAGGTGCAAAGTCGTGCTACGAGATTGGCAAGCGCCAGTTCCAAGGTGCACGCAGCATCTACGACACTGCGAGCTTCAGATCCATCTCCGGAAATGTGCGATCCTTCCACACCTTTGTCGACTTCTCAGACTTCAACTTCACCCTGAAGAACGGAACCACAGTCCACACGTGCCCTGCCGCCATGGGTAACTCCTTCGCGGCCGGCACCTCTGATGGCCCGGGAGCCTTCGACTTCGTGCAGAACGACCCCGGTGCACCAAACAATCCCTTCTGGAACATCGTCGGCAGCGCCATCGCGCCTCCCAGCGCGAAGCAAAAGAAGTGCCAGTATCCCAAGCCAGTCCTGCTTAACGTCGGCGAGGCAAAGCTTCCCTACCAGTGGTCCCCCAACATCGTAGACATCCAAGTCTTCCGCGTCGGCCAGCTCGTCATCGTCGTCTCTCCCGGCGAAGCAACCACCATGTCCGGCCGCCGCTGGCGCGAAGCCGTCCACACGCAAATCGAGTCCTCAGGCATCGCCAAAGATCCGATCGTCGTTCTTGGAGGCCCAGCGAACAGCTACGTGCACTACATCGCCACGGAGGAAGAATACGGCATTCAGCGCTACGAGGGTGCCAGCACGTTATACGGCCAGCACACGCTCAACGCATTCATCAACGCCACCCTAATGTACTTGCCGTATATTGCAGATAAAGTGCAGGGCACCATCCCACCCGGCCCGAGCCCTCCAGACAACCGCGACAACAGCATCTCCCTCATCACCGGCGTCGTCTACGACGGCGCAGGCTTCGGCCGCTCGTTCGGCCAAGTCACCAAAGACGTATCACCCAGCTACCCGCGCGGCTCACTCGTGCAAGCTACCTTCGTCGGTGCCAATCCACGCAACAATCTCCGCCTCGAAGGCACGTTCGCGGCTGTCGAGCGCCAAGCTGACGACGGGACCTGGACGCAGATCAAGAACGACGAGGACTGGGAGCTTGTGTATGAGTGGAAGCGCGCCAGTGGGCTGTTGGGTACGAGCGATGTGACGATTAGTTGGGATACGGGACTTATGGGCGCTGAGGCTGGGAAGTATAGGATTAGGTATTATGGGGATTCGAAGAGTGGGGGCAAGGTTAGTGCGTTTGAGGGAATAAGTGGGGTTTTAAGTCTTGTTTAATGGGATTGGAGGGCGTTTTGGTTGGGTAGGATGGGTATGTATGTATGTATGTATGTACAATGAGATTTATGAATGTGAGACTTGTACACGTTGATTGTGCTTGTGATGTGGTATGGGGTATTGTACGAACCTTGATTTACCCTCGCTTCCTGATCCGTTCATCAAGTAACATGAGGGATACATGTACAAGCTTATTCGTGTGTTGCTCCCAAGTAGTCGATATCGTTGCAGTACAAATATCCAATGATAAAGTGGCGCACCGTTCAACAACCGCCATGTCTGCGTGAGACGTCTCCACGGCATGGAACCTCCTCTCAGGACTGTCACGTTCTAGCGCAATAATTGCATTTCATGCAAATGTCGTTCGTGACGCCTCCACATAGACTATGTCTCTTTAATTAACTTTCTTGCCTTGTAAGACCCGCTAATACGGGTGTTCGTGGACGTGCTGCTTCGTCATTCACTAGCTGTGGACGGCGGTGTTGTTGTATCTCGAGTGCGTAGCGGTGGGACGGTGACCTCGTTCCTGGCGAGTTCGTGTGTCGTGCACGATCGGTTCGGTTCGACGGTTAGATCTCGAGGCATGGTAACTGGAGGGAAACGGTATAGAAATCGTCGGGTCTGTGCCTAGACGGGTGTGCGATGTGTATACAACGGTCTGTTTTCAAGTTTGTTGGCAACTCTATGGAGTGCATTTACTTCGTTGTAGCCTCTTGGCTTATCATAGTACTGAAGGTCATCACCGAGACAGTGTGGTCGAGAAGTAGTAGGTGCATCGAAATACGAGTAAACGAGCAGACAGACGTATCATACGTCCTCGTTCCATTCGCAGCGCAGTGTAGCATAACAAAATACAGGTTCAAAAGCCTTGAATCGGTACGTTGAAGCTTTCAGCGCCTGGTTCTGACTCGGTCCGAATACTTCCAGAGTGAAGACGTCGAGACTAAACAATCGTTTAGACTTTCACTGAAGTGATTGGCCGCCCTGCGTTTACGCTTGAGTGAGTAGTGAACGGATGTCGATCTCGAAATGCATGACACTGCGGCAAAAGTAGTAGCGCTATCATTGTTGTGGCCGAACTTCGTGATCTACATTCGGCATGCTCGAATGGGCGGAGCGCTCGCCTCACGATTTTTGATGTTGACCCACAGTAGTCTACACCATCTCCGGGTTTGTGCTCGTCTTGCTGTTGGAGGCGTGTGGGAAATACTGTTGAGTGGGTGGTTTTTCTTTTCGAGACGGGACTTTTCATGGAGGTGTCGATGTGAGCAATCACTTGCGCGAATGTCCGTTAAAGTGAGTCTGCTCCGAGTCCTAGCTTCTACGATGTGATCGATATCTCGAGGATCTCACACCGGCTGTATGGTAGGGTGATGCTGGGGCACACTGCTTTCTTGCCCTAGCAGTCGCCCCGAGGGCCCACAGCCCGGTGTCATGGTGGTGTGCCGAGTCTACCTGCACTCGTAACTTATCTGCCAATCTCGACGCAGATTTGCGGTAGGAGCCAGTGAATTCATGCCTCACTTTACTCCAGTCCTTGCTTCCATGAGGCGTCCCATTAGAGTGTGGCGAATGGAGACGTGCGTGACTTGCGCCAATCCTTTTAAACGAACGCGGCTAGCCAGAAGCCAGGTATCCAATGTTGGAAGTACTGGCATAGTGTGGTTTGAGTAGAGTAAAAGAGAGCTGCTGTGTCTGGTACACCGGACCATCCGCATACGGATCATGCACTGTCTCCTGGGGTATACAGGCGGAAATGCTCGGGTTTCCGAAGGACTAACACAGCGGGAAAGCTATAATCGTGGTAAATTATATGTGGAATTAACTTAGAGTACGACAAAGCACTTCTCTAATATGTTTCGGACTTGATTCGTAGCGAGCCTATGCGGTGCTAGCCGTTCGCGGTAAAATAATGTCTCGGAGCCATGTCAGGCCAATGCCTTTGTCGATGTGCGTTTGCGTGACTTGTTGGAAGAGGGTATTTCTCGGCAGCTGATCTGGGGTAACTATTAAGTGCTAATTGCAATATGCTTGTCATGGCGTGCCATGTGCTGAGCTACTTTGCCCTCTTACTAACCAATATAGCGGAGGTGCGCATCAAGCACATATTCTTCGTTCGCGGGAGTAGTCAGGTTTTGTTTTTTGGATGTCAGCCCGGTCATGACCAGCTTGTTATAAGCGGCAGGTCTCGGTTCCCAAAAGGCATGTCCCCAAGGCTTACGAGTCTATGAATGCGGTCCGGTGAGCAGATTGGGTGAGTAGGGCTCCTCGGTGCCTAGGAAATTGGGTTGAATGATGCAATCGCAAGAAGAGTTTATCTCCTCGTGCGTACAACAACCACAAAAATTGGGCTTGTTTCAACATTTGCAACCCAAGTTTTACAAATGCTGTAAAAGGTTGTGCCTCTGGGATTCTGCAGGATCTAGCTATAGATCATACGTTGGAAGAAGATCTAAGTGAGAGTAATTCACAAATTGAGGCTGTGTCTGTGAGCCTACTGAGCAGTCCTTCTGCGCAACATAAGTGGGGACTCTTCTAAGGCTGACGATGGAAGTTGGCAAAGAAGTCCTTCAGATGCTGTTTGGATGAGGGACCGGCGATTTTAGTATTACAACAGTAAGCGTCGGGACTTTCAGCGGGCGGCTGTGACCGCGATGGCTCACTACGCGCCGAAATAGCGCCACGGCAGGCATATCGCTCAGTGTATAACTAGCAGCCGATGCTGAATGACGAATGAATCCACTTACTACTCCCGCTTCCAGACTGTTGTCATGTACAGACCTACCACGGACGAGCTAGCAACTGTGCGGGGTAGGGTCCCAGTATATATGCCGGGCAAGCTCGCTTGCGTTACAGATGGTTCGATTTGGGCATTGTTCGGAAGTCGACCAGGGTGGGAGCATGGCCACAAGCCAATGATGTACCTGCAGGTACCGCATGAGTACCTTCTTCGTTGCTTCAGCTTCATTCCGGTGTCTGGAGACGGTAGTTCTGTCCAACTGGGAGTTACTGACGTAGAGCATCCTGGGCCTCCTGCATGTTGGGAGGGCAAGGCCGACGAGTGAGTTTTGGGGGTGAGTAGAAGCATTCTTGCTGCGATCGAGACCATCCCTTAGAGACTTTGATCCGGCCGTCAATCCTCAGTTCGAATATTTTGGCCAACGTCGATAGAACATAGTAATGCCGTCACTAGAACTCAAGCTAAAACAGACATTGCTCGATCTAAACCACGGGCCGATGTCTAGCATCACATAGATTGCGTAAGCGCAACCTAGGGCTAATCGCCGAAGTAGAAGGCAGCATGGATTTTGCGTGGAAGAAAGTCGTGTCTAGTGTCAAGACAATTCGCGAACAGAAGATGGGGTAACCCTGCGATTGCCCGCTCCTTCGTGACACTACTGGCATGGAGCAATAAAGGGCGGTGAAGCTTCTCCTGGCACACCGAAAACGAACCGTCCTTCGTTGCACCTCGTTCTGAGAGCCGTGTGAGTCTGTTCGGTAACGATGGTGTTTCGGACGAGTCGGGGTCAGGATCGGCGTCTTTGGTCCGGCGAAGGTGAAATGTAGTGGCTACGAGAACGAAAGACATCCCGGTTCGATGGCGCTTGCGGCATTTGGACAGATGTCAAAATTGTCGCTCCCACCGCACAAGCTCGTGGTGGCAAAGTGATCGTCTTAAACATAGATCCCTTGCTGGAATAAGGTGAGGATGTAGACGTGGTCGATGCGTTGTTCGCGCAGCGTCGCAAAAGACCCACATGAAGCCTTACAATTGCGGAGTTCACATTTTGGCTATTTCCAACATGCGCGTAGAGTATGCAGTTTGGGCGCGCGCGCGATGCAGTAGGTAAGGCGTGGTGTGACGGTCTCAGGTGATGAGGCCCAATGATGTTGGGCCGAGATAGGGCGAACATCGAAGGAAAATGAGGCGGGTACGGCACCATTGCGTCTACGCCCAACGAAGGGAGCTCCGCATACCGTCCTTGGAAGTTGTGCTTTTGACACCATTAGCAGCCGATGTAGTAAATGCATTCGGCTTAGGATCCACCTGAACTTACCGGACACGTGGATGACAGAAGTATGTATAAGGTTCGGCACGCCCGAGCTCACACTCCAGCCCTTTGGAAATAGACCTTCATCGCACTAATATCTCAACATCTTGCATCGACTGAGCCGCTTCTGTAACAGACGTCGTCATCGCAATGGCCGCTCAAAATTCGTACTTCGTGCCCGGCTTCGGCATCTCAAGAGCTGTCATCCAGAATGAGATCCGCTACCACTGCGGACCAGACGCGATTGTGAGGCCTTATACTTTCCAAGTGAGATTCCTTCGCCATGATATCTGGCTGTACGACTGACAATGGCAGGGTCGAGATGGCTTCCTGATCTCCACAGCAGGCCCTCCTCTTACAAAAGTAGTGTGCCCGCTCGCAATGCCACTGTCAACGAGCTGACACTCTCAGGCACAAATCGATGACTTGAAAACATCGTCCTACGAGTACGAAGAGAAGCAATCGCGCATCGCAAGCGAGTCGAGCGTCTTCGTAAACGCGCCAGTCGCCATCAACCAACGAACACGCCGGAGCCATTGAGCTTAGTGGTCCCTTCGATTTCGACATCCTGTTCTTTAGCGCGCTGGTGGAGTTCTGGAAATCCGCGTTATATCCCGTCTTCCTGCTGGACCTAAATTCTACGTTCTCATCTCTTTCATCTCGGCATACCACCCTTTTGTGGGACTCTAAATGTGGTATGCTTGCGCATGTCGCTTTGCTGTACGCTGGTCTAATTCTGTGGCTGTACGAAAAGACTTTTAAATACGTTAGCAGTTTCTGTAGGCGCATCGGAGTGCCTTGTTTCGGTTGTAACGATCTCCCATACTACATTGCGAATATCGGTAGAGACGTTATCAAAATTTGATCTCGATCGACGAAAATCCTCTCGCTCTCTCTACTTATGGACACATGCATTGAGGCGTGGGTGACTTGTTCGAGCTGGCCCAATTCTCCCATTCAGAGCACCTGGCATGTTCGCCTGCCACAGACCACCGAAGCCTTCGCTGTTGCATCTTGGAGGCATCCAAAAAACTTCGTCGGCGATCAAAGCAGTCCAGACGGCGAGAAGCGGAGGAAAATCGCGAAGGGCGAGAGCATTGTGTGAGTCAGGCGATGCATGTGAGGAGGGTGGGAGGCTCAGGAGCGACGCGGCTCTTGACGCAGGCACGAACGAAACAGGCTGATTGGTCAATGTGTTTAGTCAGCATCATATCTGTAAACAACACACGTCGACCCAGACGCACACATGTCGATGAGGCTTTCGACATGAGCATGGCATCCATACAGCAGATTCGTGCTCGTACTTGTCAGGCCACGGTGCTCGCCCTCTTCAACAGCCCCGGTGCCGCATCAGTCTGCAACCTGCGGAAGGGCGACCGCCTAATACTTGCACTGGGTAAAGCCAGGCCCACAGTTGATGCGACATTCGAGGCATCGACTTTGGCTACGGGGCTTCGCTCGGTGTGCAGACTGTCATACGCCATCCGTGTCGAACTTTTTCGTGACTCTTCCACCGGCGGAAATTCTCGTAGTCTACCACGCGCACCCTTCGAAGGGAGGTGAGATACATGCCCGTGGCGGTCAACCGAACGAAGGTCGAATTTTGCGACAGTCAAACATGGAACCCTCGACTCACAGTATGCATCTGGGGCCTACAGCTTACTTCTGACACTTCTACGTAGCATCTCCAGAAGACAGCAGCTCCCGAGATCACAAATCACCTGGGCAACACTATCGAACATACCTTGGCGTCTCAAAGAAGACCCAGAGAGTCAGCAGTCATACATGATCATTATCACGACCCTCAACAACGAGAACAACAGTATCGAAACCGAGTACTCACCCAAACTCCACTTCCTCAATCCCATGCATGCATCTATTCCCTGACACCGCCAGGTCGCCCGGCAAGTTCCCTCCCAGCAACCAGCACGTCGGCGACGCAGCGCGCCACACGGTCGCACATCATTTCCACGCACCCAGAAAACACTCACCGCATCTTCCTTCGCGCAGCACAGGATCGCAGCCCATGTAACACGAATCCGATCTCCAATCTGCGTGCCAGGTCGCCGGGTTAAATAAGGCTGGTGGTCGATGCGATCCCTGGCGCGCTCTAAATGTCAGCAATTCGAGCGAGCAGATCCCCCCTTCTTGGTTCGGGCGAACAAATCCCTTGGTATTGTTCATGATTCATGTACGGATCCTACAACTACACAGGATTGGCAATGACGTCCAGCGATCCGGCACCAGCAGTAGCCGCAAATCGCGATCCTGGATGGCGGGGTTGCTGATCCTTCGTTTGTGATTTCATGACAGGGACTAGCGACGATGCGAGGCTGAGATATTGGACGCCGATATACACCCGGGAGAATGCTAGGGACAGCAGGAGGGGTAAGGGTATATCATTTGGAATATCACTATTATATTGTTGATCGTTATAGTTGCAATCATGATGACGCTGTTGCTGGTGCTGTGTGCGTGCGTGTAGCGCGGCCTGAAACGTGAGGAGATATTGTTCGCTTGAGCGTTTACGCTGTGTTAGTGCCCAGTTCGTATGGATGTGTGGTATGGTGTCTTGTTCAGTCTTGGAGGTGTGCAACTAAACTTTCCACCAGCGCAAAAGTTGGTCTCGTGCCTGTCTGTAAGTGGACGAAAATACTGCTTGACACCACCAATCTTTGCGGGGAAAAATTGCTATTGGCTGCATTGTGTGAACCATTCTTATATCGGTCGGTTGTGTGCCACACTTCATCGCTAGAACGACGCTAGTCGCGCCTAACTTGTCGAATACGGATCGACGATCTTTGTGACTGGTTGACCTGTCAGCCCAGAGACTTGGTATCTGAAAAATCGGACTAAGCATTCCAGCTCTGACGCTAGTCATCCGTAGAAGTGGTCGTCGATTCAAAAAGCAAAACTTGAGCAAGGGTTTCCTCTTGCGGCGACCTGAAAGCATCGTGCGCTCCGAAACATGTGGCGCATGTCAGGTAACTACGTTGGCAACGGTCGTGAATGTTCGACGCAGATTCTCGACTCGACAGCGCTTGCGATGTTAGTTGCGTACTGGACTCGCATCTCAGGATAGTGCTACGGCACGCAACAAGGGAAGTAAGTCGAACACCAAAATAGAGCGTGTATTGCAAGGTTTGGTACCTGCATGAGTGGATCCAATGCCAGCCTTGTGCGACTGTGGATTGGTGGAGAGCACGCACGGCCTGACAAGATCGTTCCTGAGTCGCCCATCCCTGCCAGGAACGGCGAACGCGGGCCTTGGCTTCTGATCACTCGCTTTGCGCCAACTTTGTTCCCGCTGTCAACTGATCATTATTTTGGCAGGGGTAGGCGATCGATATTGCCCGTCTTGGTTGGCACAGATCTCCAGTCTGGCCCGTAGCGCATTGATTGACAGCTTCCGTGTTGATCGATGCTCTGGCATTTTTTGAATTTCCAAGATTTCAGATTGTTTGCTCAGGTCAATATCACACGTACGACGGCCACATGTTTCAGGTGAATCTGCGTTGAATTAATGCTGTCTCATATGTCGTGTGACGGCGTTCTGTACCTGTCGAAACGCAGCGAAATGATGTTCAGGAGTCGCCATGACGATCCGGCTGAGGCGCAGAGAAAAAGCACGTACGCAGATTCGGCATGCGCGGCCACGTTGTGCAAAGAAGACTGAAATGGCGTACGCCAAATCCGTAATCAGTTATGGTGCCGGGGCCAGTCGGTTTTTGAGTGGATGGTACCTGTTTCCGTAGACTTTTGGCGGGGATGAACAGGTTCCGAAGCTTGGACTTGGAAGGGAACCCTTGCGTAAGTTAGAGGGAAAGCCACACTCAAGAGCAACGATCAGGCTTGGGTGCACCAGCGGAATCCGGAGACGCACAGGCTTGTACCACATTTTCGGATTCTATTGCGAAGGAGATGCTGGGCGATCCGAACCCGGCGGCGCCATGTTGGTGATCCTAGTGTCAATGATCCGTTCCATGGCGCAGAGGGGTCTTCTTAGTCTTTGTATAAGTATATCGCGGGTCGTCGTGATGTATTGCTCCCTCATCAGTGCCTTTCCAACAGATCTGAGGTCAAACACGGGAGGATACACACCGATCACGCAATCCAGGACATCATCTCATCATCTCATCATCCGCGCCTTCGCCTTGACAATATGTACATCGGCACACCATCAAACAGGTCGCTCCTCACCGAGGAAAACTTGCGAATGCACAGCGCGCGCTATGGCAAGGTATGTCGATCAACACACCTTGCGGAAACCTCGAAACTAACAACAAAACACAGGCACGCAATCAACGCAAACAACAATGCACCGAAGAACGGCTCAGCAACAAACTGTCCGAGATCTACCACTCCTACGGCGATCGTGCCGAGTCTGACGAAGACCTGGAGGAAGAACGAGACGTTGAACTTAGGAGGGAAGCCTCTCTGGAAGCGCTCCAAGCGTATGGTGGCTGCTTCGTATCTGGATTCCTCGCAATGCAACAGCCGCTGCTAAGGACGGCGCCGCCCACGAAGTCTGCATCAAGCAATCTCAGTGCCTCTGTAACGAGCACCGACAGTCCGAGACCGGATAGCGACACCCTCAGTCACATGGACCTCCGGGAGATGAACGAGCGAGCACGGATCTGCCGGAGTAGGCGCAGACAGACCAAGTCGAGAAACTGATTGTGGTCGTAAAATGTACTTGTTCTTTTGTGTCTCTGCATTCATTAGCGAAGGTGTTGCGGTTGTACTTTTCGCCTGCATAGCATTACAGTTGCATCTCTTTTGTCACGAGCTCCACGACGGAACGATTCCACACCTCGCGATAGCATTTAGTTTTGGATAATGTATAGTAGCATCGAACAATACGGTACCCATCGAAAACTTGTTTGACAGAATTGTGCAAGAATGTGCCAAGTGTGATTGTACGACTGTATGTGAGAGTCAGTGGTCAGCTCGGGTAAGCCTCACCACATGACAGCATCCGAATCGGCCTTTTGAGCGCGTGATGATCATGTGTGAAGTCTGTTCAAGTCACGATGGTCACGGGGGGGAGGGCAAGCTGCTTCCGCAAGGATTCGTGGGGGCCCGCATGCGCTGACGAGGTGCTGCAGGCGTTGCAGCTGGCTGGCCATTCACAGGACAAGAATATGCATTTTGAAGATCCGCCTGCATCGGAGTCGAGGCGAGGTGAGGGAAGAACAATGGACTTCTTTGTTGCAGAACGAAGCAGCGAGGACCCCAGCATGAATCAATTTTACACTGGGCCTGTGATGTCATCGGGTGGACCGGCAAACGTCGGCATCGTGGGAATTGAGGGTTGACAAACGATGAGTGAGGGAGAGATGGGACGGTAGCACCTGAAAAAAGAGTGACGCCCGCAACCCTCGCAAGATGCATCGTGGGCTGCATCGACTGCCTGCCTATTGTACACCGCCCGATTGCCGCTGCCTGCCATTGATCAATGACTGATGCTTCCTGTCTCGGAGGACCTTCCTGCGCGCGTGCTCATTCTGCCTGTGTACCAGCCCCAGTCCCAGTCCCAGTACCTGTACACTCGCCCTCGCACCCTATTCCCATCCCTTCACATCCTCGTCGTGTGACGTCCGACTGTTTCCCTACACATCCACACATCTTCAAAGCGAATGTGAGTATTGGCCGGCCCCACCGAGCGGGCTTCTCTGCTAATCAGGGCGCTGCAGTACCTCCGACTACGCCATACTTCGGCCTGCATATCTTCCCACCTGTTTTCCCTCACTACAACCCGACTGCTGCCCTGCTCCTAAAGAGGCCCCCGTAGCATGAGCGCGCAATATTCGAAGCCCCGCCGAACCTCCACCACTACCGACCCGCTAGCACACCCGGGCATCTACTACGGCGAGAGCCACACGCGAAAACACGCCCGCGCCCGGACATACTCAGCGGTACGCCCGTTGTCCCTGCCATTGACGCGTCCAGGACTAACACCAGCCAGAATGCTGGGCGGCCCGGCCGCAATGCACCCATCGAGGGCGTGTCGGCGCGGCGCATCAGCCACGGTACGTACCTCAGATGGCTGGGGACTGTGTACACGTCGAAGCACGTACTGACGTCAGCAGATGAGGCCTCGATGCAGCCCAAGCAGTTCCTTGTCCAAGTCGAGGAGACGCTGAAAGAGCTGCTCTCCCGCGAGGATCTGGACAAGAACTACCAGATCACCATCGACGACAAGGGTCCCAAGGTGCTCTCGCTCGGCACCCTCGCCTCCAATGCCCACAACAAGAGCGACGTGCGCGGCACATACATGCTGGCCAACCTGCTGCAGGAGCTCACACTCGCCCAAGAGTACGGCCGCAAGACCATCGTCCTGGACGAGGCGCGTCTCAACGAGAACCCGGTCAGTCGCCTACATCGCATGATCGTGCATTCCTTCTGGGACGGCCTGACCCGCCGCATCGATGGCTCCAACATCGCGAAGGTTGGAAAGGATCCCAAAGATTGGACAGACGACCCACGCCCCCGCATATACATCCCACACGGCGCACCCGAGCAGTACGAGTACTACACCCGGATAGCTCGTGAGCATCCAGAGATGCGCTTGGATGTCCAGTGGCTAGCCAAAGACTGCGACAACGACGAATATGTGCGAGACCTGAATAAGGCGCCTGGCCTGCTCGCAATCGCCATGGAAGAATGGATCGACCCAGTCACAAAGAAGAAGGATCTCCGCGGACTGCCGTTCGTAGTGCCAGGAGGGCGTTTCAACGAGCTCTATGGCTGGGACAGCTACATGGAATCACTCGGTCTGCTCATTAATGGTCGTGTAGACCTGGTCAAGGCCATGGTCCAGCACTTCTGTTTCTGCATCAAGCACTACAACAAGATATTGAACGCCAATCGAACCTACTACCTCTGTCGTTCGCAACCGCCGTTCCTGACCGACATGGCATTGCGAGTCTACGAACGCATCAAGCACGAGCCTGGAGCTATGGACTTCTTGCGCGAGGCTATTATGGCTGCAATCAAGGAGTACCATTCAGTGTGGATGAGCGCACCGCGCCTCGACCCTGTTACTGGTCTGTCTCGATATCGACCAGGAGGCCTTGGTGTGCCTCCCGAAACGGAAGCCACGCACTTCCTCCATGTTCTCAAGCCATTCGCGGACAAGCACAACATGACGTTCGAGGAATTTGTAGATGCGTACAATTACCAACGCGTAAAGGAACCGTGGCTGGATCAATACTTTCTGCACGACCGCGCAGTGCGAGAATCTGGCCACGATACATCCTACCGTCTCGAGAATGTTGCCGCCGATCTTGCAGTCGTCGACGTTAATGCACTGCTGTACAAGTATGAAGTCGATATCGGTCGCTGCATTCGCGATTATTTCGGCGACAAACTTCCCATCCCTGCAGAATTCTGCGCAGGCGGCATGAAGCCTGGGCAAGTCGAGACATCGGCGATCTGGGAACGTCGGGCCAGGAAACGGCGCGTAAATGTGGACAAGTATCTGTGGGACGAAGAAGCCGGCATGTACTTCGATTACAACACTGTCAAGCAGGAGCGTACGGGCTATGAGAGTGCAACTACTTTCTGGCCCATGTGGTCCGGTCTTGCCACGCCACGTCAAGCTAGTCTCTTGGTCGAGAAAGCCTTGCCCAAGCTCGAAGTCTTTGGTGGCATCGTCTCAGGTTCGGAGAAGTCTCGCGGTAAGGTGACGCTCGAGCGCCCCAATCGTCAATGGGACTATCCTTTTGGATGGGCACCGCAGCAGATTCTCGCATGGGTCGGCATGCAGCGGTACGGCTACACTGAATGCGCACAACGATTGGCTTACCGGTGGCTGTTCATGGTCACCAAGGCGTTTGTCGACTTCAATGGCGTTGTGGTGGAGAAGTACGATGTCACACGGAAGATCGATCCGCACAAAGTCGCTGCAGAATACGGCAATCAGGGGAGCGACTTCAAGGGCGTGCCTCGCGAAGGGTACGTAAAATGCAACATCTTTGATGCTTTTTTTGCTAACACGGCGTAGATTCGGCTGGGTCAACGCCAGCTACATCTATGGCCTGGATATCATAAGTGCTCACCAGCGCCGCGCATTGGGCGCGTTGACCGACTACGACAGCTACGAGAAAGCCATGTCTGATCTCGGCATGGCCTAGGAGCCGCCTTCCATTACGGCATTACGACTTCATGACGCGCAGCAGTTGCATTAGATGCTAGACTTGTGCATTTCGGTTGATGGCAGGCTGTTTGGGTCCTGCTGGACGGCGCATTGGAAAAGAGCTTGATGATTGTTATTGGTGTGGTTGAGAATGGTGCCAGGGGTGATATGGAACCTAAGGGAAGTCTGCGCTATGAGTACTACACGATATGAAAGAATGCATCACATTGATACGCATGAATAGGATGAATCCAGCTCGCTCTTGTCTTGCCTCCCAATCCGCTACTAGGATATCTGCCCCTTACTCATCAGTCGCATCACCAGTCATTCCTAATCCAAATTCGTCGTATTGAACATACGATGTCCGGTATCCGTGCCCTTCTTTCCTGTGTACGAGTTCTCTGACTCGCGCAACGCAATTATGCTCAAGTTGTTGTCTTTGATCAACATCCCTGCAAGGTCGCCCTCTTTGACCGCGTTCGCCTGGACCACACCCGTTACGACTATGACGCGCAGTGCCGGATGTTCCTTCCTCAACTCGTGCACGAATTCAAAGACCGATGTGCCTTTATTGATGACTGAATCGACGAGGATGATCGTGCGCTTGCCAATGAAGAGATCCTGTTTGATGTCGGCGTAAGCTTTCGCGTGGACAAAGCTTGCCGTCTGGAGTGCTCGGCTGACGCCAAAAGCCATAGGCTCGCCGCCGCGCATCAGGGGAATGATCATGGTGCTCGTCTCGTGTCGAAAACGGTATCCATCTGTGCGTTGACCCTGGACATGCATGATGTCAACTTCTTCCACCCCGATAACGTCACTCAAGTACTCCATGGCCAGATAATGGCCTATGTCTTCATGGGCCTTGCGCAGCTTGTGTCCACGGAGAGCAGCGTCTCTTGTAACTGTGGCGAGGAGTTTCGCGGTGCTTGTTCTTGCTACAGTCAAGGATTGCTCGCGCGGCTTGAAGATACGGTCCATTTCGGAGGCGTCTAGCGTGACCTCGGGGAGCTTGTTGCGGTCCAAGCGAGGCTTTGCGCCGTCGGAAAGAATGATCTGGGCGAATTCAAAGCCTTGTGCGGCTGCTTCCTGCAGCGCGCTGTCCATAGAGGTACTTCTGGAGCTCTCGTCGCCGACGACAACGTACGCCTCGTCGGCCTTCTTCAACATCTTCATGTCCAGTGTACTGTCGCCGTACGCGAGAATTCGCAGACCTTTGGTATGGAGGTCGTCCACAATTTTGCCCTTGACTTCGCCGGTAACGACGTAGCCGTCCTCGATTCGTCCGCCACCAATGACTCTGACGTGCGACAGACTGTAGCGTTTGAGTACCTTCTCCCAGATGCTGCGAAGGCCGCATGTCACGACAACAGCACCGACATGGGGTGTCTGAGCCTCACGAACGAGAAGTTCTTTCATCTCCTGATACATGTTGACTTGGGCGGCCACACTCTCGCATACGTTGTCGAATGCATCTGCTTCCTCCTCGTGCAGCAGAGTAGCTTGGCGGAATGAGCAATAAGAGTAGTCTTGGTCGGTGAACAAAGTCTTGAGCGGATCATTGGTGCTTTTCATCCTGAGATTGGAAGCCTGCCAGAACATCTTGCCAGTGTCGCAAGGACTAAGAGTCTTGTCGGCATCAATGAGCAGTACCTTCTCCCAGCTGCTGTGATTCTCGACTTCCCTTTCCAAGACTTCGAAGACAGTCTTGTCGTTGACATCTTCGTTGTGCCTTTGGAAATCTTTCAGCATACACTTCAGTCTCTCCAAAGCCCGGCTCGCGGGTGTTTCAAGATTCTCATTGATGGTCGTGAAGACGCCATGATGCTTCCAGCACTCAGCGCGAAGCCCGTTTCGCTCCTGGGCTTGCCACTCGGTGAGCTCCGGAACGGAAGTCACGATGCGTGTCCGGGATCGGTCATCTTCAATGCGCTGAGCGACCACTTCGGGTGCAACATTCAAGTAGATCATGTGAGTGTACGTGTTTCAGTCCTTCTCAGTACTGACGATTATGTGCTTGGGTTCCTTTTCGGGGTTCCAAAACATGTGGTGGCCGGTGATGACGGCGGTCTTCTGGTTGGCACGACAGTCTGTCAAGAGATTGTCCAGCGCGGCTCTGATACGGCCTTTTTGCTTTTCTAAGCTCAGCTTCTTGTAAGCTTGAAGGCCTCCATCAGTAACCTTTGCGATGAGTTCAGAGCCGTCGTGGAATACGAAACCCCTTGCCTGTAGGGTAGCATCTAGCTTGAGTTGCTTCAAAAGGTATGATTTGCCGCTACCAGAGATGCCGTAAAGGCCAATGATAATTGGCTTGCTCGAATGAGAGGCTGACATTTCATGCACGGATGTCATGATTGGAGCAAGAGATGGGATGAGAACTGGGAGATGTTCTATGTTGTCTATATATACGTTTTCTGCCGTAAGTTTGCTACACGATCATTCATTCAGGATCAAGCGGATAAAGAAGAGATTGAACCCGAGCAGATGAGCAAGCACGCGGAGCTCCTGGAAATCTGGAGCATCTTCCCTTTCGCTATTACGACTGCGACGAACTTCGGATTGCAGACGCAGTCAAGTGCGGATATCATGTGCAAATGCCAGTCCGATATCGCTGTCGTACCACTTGAGCGGTAGGACCCACTGTTACCTGACCGACTTCACTCTCACCACTCATCGGACGTGTTCACCATGAGGTCCAAGCTGTGACGTCCTCCTGGCCATTCAAGCTCACCCAGCTCCTACCTCCGAATACCATACATTATTCACGCCACTTGCAACGCAGTCGACTCGTTACAAAGATGGCCGAGCAAGCAGACACGGTACCACGGCCATCCATACCGACATACGGCAACAGGACTATCGAAATCTCAAAGAACAGCGATCTAACCATTAGCGTCTTGGGTAGCAAGAACGACCGTGGGGAGCGATATCTTACCTACTTCAAGGTCGAAGCCAAAGCACTGACAACGAATTCCAATACTTCACTGCCACTCTGCGCTTCAATAAGGCTAATGCCCACGAGAAGGTCGAGCTCAAAGATGCTGATCTAGGCGCAATACGCGTGTGGCTCATCTACATGCAAGCCGCTAAAGAGAGGGAAGACATCGACGACGAAGCTGGAGACCAAAATCAAGCAAAAAGACAGAGGCTGGACAGCTACAGCGATCGCGCGGCCGAAGAAGCGCTCTTCGCCCAGGGCGTCGTCAAGGACACAAACATCGACCGCATGTGGCACATCATCAACGCTGCTGACAAGTACCTTCTTGACGCCTCCATCCTTCGCGGTTTCTTCGATCTGTGGTATAAGAAGAATGTACACATCAGTTTCGTCGAAGATGACCTCGCCCGCCAGGTCGCCCTACCGTGCTATATGTTCGACCACGCCGAAGGTTTCGCAGAAGTCACGAAGTGGCTCGCATACAACCACTCCGGTCACATCACAGAGAAGCGCCCTGACGGCTTCAAGTGGAATCATGTGCGCCTCGCGCCTCCCGAGTTCGCCGGTACGGGAAAGACCTAATTCTTCCTTCTCCCATCATCAAGACTAACACATGCACCAGGTCCGATGAACCACGCCCGCGGCGCTCTACGCACCGTCATTCATCGCGGTATCTGGGAAGAGATGAGGTCCCTCCTGCGCAACGGCTCGTACATGTGCACCTGTGGCGGTTGGGCCAGCACCGCAGGCCACTACTTCGCAGCGCTCGTCCAGACCGACGCATACCCTCTCGAAAAAATGCTTCTCAAAGAACAGCGTCATCAGCATTCTCAACATGCTCAAGTCCTTCACGATGCACTTCCAGGGCTCCTGTCGACACTGCAGTATCGACTGGGCCGAGGAGGTCGCTGAAGCTCGCTCAAAGACGCTGCGCAACTTTGACGGACTTTGTATCGACTGCATGGATCGGAGCAGGCCGAAGCGTGGGGACAGCGATGTCGATTACTGGCGGCAGTTGGAGAGCCTTGATGGGAGATGGGATGTGAACTGTAGGGTACGACATGACGAGCCGAGCTGGTATATCAGCTGGTGTGGACGCGCGGAGCATCGCCAGAAGCTGATTGACAGGCATAAGGAGTTGAATCGTGGGCCGAGGAGGGGCGTGGGTGGAAGGTTCTAGAGGTAGGAGTGGTGGAAAGTCTGCTGAGCTGGGTCCATGTTGATGTTGATGAGAGATGATGTGTCGGCACGCAGTCGCAAGATTAGCAAAGCGATAGATGCGATCGGATGGGGGTGCTCATGGACTTCGATATTATAAGTAACGACTTCGTCGAATACCGAGTACTCAATTTTTCAGCGTGACGGTTACAAAGTTGTATTAGTGAAAAAGCACCTGCTTGCGCAGAGCAAAAAGATGTAATAAGTGATTTGCGAATAGAAGGAAGCAAAAAGAAGGCAAAAACAAAGGCGAAACCCCGTGACCTTCCAACTCCTCGGCAGCAATACCAGCCTAGCCGTACCTTTCAGGCTTCGAACTCGCTCCCCCACAGGGTACAACTTTAGCGGAAAGAGGCGCATGCACCTCTTCAGCACCTTTGTTTGTTAACGGTTTTCAGAATCAACTATACTATATAGGCTTTGAATATGGCGAGGAGCAGATAGTATTAGACAGACGGAGGAGTAGGTAGTGCAGACTCCAGAGGCACTCCCGATATTTTGAAAGTGCAGCTCCAGCTTTTCACAGTGACGGTGAAAGAGCGCGGAAAATGTCTTGGTATGACCACATTCAAGGGTCCTACAAACGCTGCGTTTGTATGGCCTCGCAGAGATTTTCTCCGCTCTCGCACTTTTGTCAACTCATCCAGATACCTCTCACGAATGCCACTCCGCTCAACAGTCCTCACCTCACTACACCGTCGCCGCCATGGCCCACTACCGCGATGACGACGACGTTATGAACGACGACCTGGGAGACTACGCCCAAACCAGTGGAGCAGCAGAGCAATTGCAGACCATGGTGTAGAGCGACACAAGCACTCCAATGAGCGACCAAGAGCTCATCCTATGCGACAGCCTGGTACAAGGCAACTACAACATCAAGCTCTTCATGGTAAAGAGCAAAGACATGTACAAGCCCAGCCTCGACACCATGTACCACAACGAGGCCGAGGCGGTAATGACCAACATCCCCGAAGATCTCCAACTGCCCGTCGTCTTTGGCGCGTAAGACATCGTAAGCAAGACTTTTAATATCGCCCGACATGATTCCTTTCGTCTAATAGTTCCACACCAGATCGCAAGCCACAACTTCGTCGCCCTCAAGACACACCAAGAACTCTCCATCACACGCATCATCTGGCTCTACGCCATCGACAGAAACCACTCCCTGTCCCGCTACCACCCGCAATGCCGCCTCAACGTCATCGCCATGATGTACGCCCGCGAAGCCAATCCCCCCCCCCCGCATACTGCAACCCTGCCGCCGCCAACAAGCTCGTCGACTCCTACATCTGGGCATGGTCCCTCTACCAAATGGACTCCAGCACCGACGTCGCCCGCAAGCCCTTCATGTTCCAAGAGC
>Ga0265780_10000216_pt1 | contig 93483 bp, 96 predicted proteins | sample P1T30metagenome_FD_192432 | JGI IMG/M metagenome (GOLD analysis project Ga0265780, IMG submission 192432) | Plant litter microbial communities from East Loma Ridge, Irvine, California - P1 T30 | ecosystem: Environmental > Terrestrial > Plant litter > Unclassified | place: USA: California...
GTGCTTCCGTTTCTGGAATTTTATTGTAATTTTTGCTAATTGCCCAAGGTTGTCCCTCGCCTTTTTTAATATCTCTATTCGGAAATTCGTGATAATCGCTTAAAAAAGCAGTCGTTTCTCCATTGAAATAAATCGTTCGAACGGCGCGAACCAAGTAGCCGTAATTTAAAATGTAAAGCACGCAAAGCAAAACCGTGAAAATAACTACAAACCAGAGGAAAAAATTCTTTAGAAATCTCATACTTGAAAATTTTTAAAATAGACTTTGTTGCTTCACCGGATTTTCATGTTCCAGCAACCATTTTTTTCGCCACAAACCTCCAGCATAACCCATGAGCGAACCGTCAGTTCCAATCACGCGATGGCACGGAACGACAACCCAAAGCGGATTTTTTCCGTTGGCCGAAGCCACAGCACGAATCGCTTTTACATCGCCTAATTTAACCGAAAGTTCTTGATATGACATTGTTTTTCCAAAGGGAATTTCGAGCAAACCTTGCCAAACTCTCTTTTGGAATTCTGTTCCAGACGGATTTAACTTGAATGTAAAATCAATTCTTTTTCCGTCAAAATAATCTTGGAGTTGTTGATACGCTTCCTGCAATTCATCAGGAATTATCGAAGAAATTTCTTTTTCGTCATCAAAAATCGAAATGCTTGAAATACCGTTTTCATCGCCAGAAATTACGGCGGTTCCAAGAGGCGTTTTGAGATTGGCGTGTAACATCGAAAGAGTTTAGGACTTAAAGTTATGAAAAACTTTTTTATCGGAAGAAAAATAGGAAGAATTCGCAAAAAATTGAAAAGAAAAATCTGTGAATCTGCGGTGATTTTTTATTCAATTACCAACTTAAAACCAATTCTCGGAATGTTTTCTATGCGCACATTTTCTTCGTCTTTAAAGATTTTTCGAAGTCTAGAAATAAAAACATCGAGGCTTCTGCCCATAAAATAATCATCGTCGCCCCAAAGTGCGGTCAAGATTTTTTCGCGCTTCAACACTTCATTTTTATTGTCTAAAAACAATTTCAGCAACGCCGATTCTCTTTCAGTCAAGTTGATTTTTTCTTTGTCTTTTGTAACGCAATAATCATTTGGATGAAACTGAAAACTTCCGATTTCATAGGATTTTTGGACCGGAATTGTTGCTTTTTGACTGCGTTTCAAGAAAACTTCAATCTTCAAACTTAGTTCTTCCAAGCTGAACGGCTTTACCAAAAAATCATCGGCACCAAGCTTCAAACCTCGGATTCTATCCTCTTTTAATGATTTTGCCGAAAGGAAAAAAATCGGAATTTCGGAGTTAGAATTTCTGATTTCTTCGGCAATTTCAAAACCATCTTTTTTGGGAAGCATGACGTCTAAAATGCACAAATCATATTTGCCTTTATGGAAATTTTTTATGGCTTCCGCGCCATCCGAAAAATGGGTAATGTCATAAAATTGCTCTAAATAATCTATGGTCAGAAATGCCAAAGTCGCATCATCTTCCACATAAAATATCTTGCTTTTTTCCATACTGATTTACTTTTTCGGAATCAAAATAGTTACCGTAATTCCTGACTTTTCGTTGTTTTTAATCGTAATTTTCCAATTGTGCAACGAGCAAATTCGTTTGACATAAAAAAGTCCAAGGCCAAAACCGCCGACTTCATTGCGCTTTGCCGTAGAAATACGATAGAATTTATCAAAAATAGTATTTAATTCTGAAGGTTCAATACCAATTCCGTTATCAATGAATTCCAACTTAATTTCTTTGCCTGAATCACTGATTTTGACATCTATTTTTGGGTCGCTGTCATTGTATTTAATGGCATTGTCGATGATATTGTAAATCACGTTTGAGAAGTGAAATTCATCGGCATTGACCGTATAATTGTCTTTTTTGGTATCAATATCAATGGAAACCGCATCGTTATATTTAAGCAAAATGCTTTCTTTGGCCAAAGCAATAGCTTCGACCAAATTAAAATTAGATTTCTCCAAAGTCATTGAATTCGAATCGCTTTTGGCGATATTCAATATTTTTTCGATGTGCTGATTTAACTTATTGCTTTGCTCAATTATAATCTGGACGTATTTCGACAGCTTTGGGTGATTCTGAACTTCTTGCTGGTTGCTCGCATAATTAGACGCAATTAAAATCGAGGAAATGGGGGTTTTAAATTCGTGCGTCATATTATTGATGAAATCGGTCTGCAATTCTGTGTATTTTTTCTGTTTTAAAAGCAACAAAACTGAATAGACATAAATCACCAAAACCAAAATCAAAACTCCGGTGTAAATCCAATATTGATTTAAAGAGGTGATATAATTGTACTTCAATTGTGGAAAACGAACGGCAAAATAGTAAACCAAATCTGAATTTTTTGTAAAACATTTTTCGCATTTGATCGCTTCTTTATTGGAAGAAGAAATGTAGTCGCCGTACATCATTTCGTCTGAACCGCAGTTGTAAATGGCGTACTCAAAGTCAGTATTCAGTTTGATTTTCTGAAATTCAGTCTTTAAATAATATTCTAAAACAGAAGCGTCAAAAACATCGTTCACATTTACAATGTAATAATCGTCTGAAACCTTTTTTATCTGGCTTTCAATGGGAGATTCGGTGTTATTATCTTTATGGATTTTATTGACAACGTCTTGCAATGCGTAGTGAATTTTCTCACCAAATTCCTTTTTTTCAAAGGCGTACGCTTGCGTAAGCGTCAGCAATTGCATGAATAACACGCCCACAATAGCGATTAAACCGACGAATATGATGATATTTAATCTGTTGAATTTCAATGTACAGCTATAGAATTAGACCACGATATTACTACAATTTAAGGCACAAAACAACCCGTTAACAGGTCGTTAACAATAGATGAGAAATGATTAACATCTTTATTGAATTTTCTGAATATCTTTGTAATGTTCAATCGAAGAACCCAATTTAAGAATCAATTATTAAAACTATTAGTATGAAAACTTTAAAATTATCATTTTTCGCACTTGCTGGAGCTTTATTTTTAGCTGTTGCGCCTGCATCTGCACAAACTGCTAAACCAGCACCAGCGGTGGCACCAACTGTAAAAGCAGCTAAACCATCTTTAGTAACTTGGACAAAAGATGTTCACGATTTTGGTGACTTGAAAAAAGGAGTTCCTGCTTCTTTTGATTTCACATTCAAAAACACGACTAAAGAAACGATTTTGATTACAAATGTGAAAGCTTCTTGCGGTTGTACTGCTACAAACTATACAAAAACGCCAATTAAACCGGGTGAAACTGCTAGTGTAACTGCGACTTACAATGCAGCGAATGTGGGTGCGTTTTCAAAAGCGGTTACAGTAACTACTAATGATACTGAAACTCCAAAAGTATTGACTATCAAAGGAAAAGTTGTTGAGCCACAATCTTAATTAGATTTTCCAATATATTTAAAAAGCCATCGTTATGATGGCTTTTTTATTTTCGTTTATTTCAAATGACTAAAAAAATAAGCTTCCACAGCTCTTAATTCTTCATCAGAAAAAGTCTTGGTAATAGAAAAATTGGTTTTCATTACAGAATATTGGCTTGGATCCACAATTGGTTCGCTTTTCTCTTTTAGGAATAATTTGATGTCTGCGTTTTTTGCTTTGTAGATTTCTGCAATCTGTTTTATGCTCGGACCAATTACTTTTTGTTCAGGTTTGTGGCACGAATAGCACATTCCTTTTCCGTTAAAAATTTCTTCACCTAATTGCAGTTGTTTTTCTTCGGCAGAAAGTTCTTTTTCCGGATAAAGTGATTCTTTTTTCTCTTCTTTTTTACAAGAAATTAAAGCTAAAATGGAAAATGTAAATAGTAGTTTTTTCATTTTTATATTTCAACTCTGCCAGAGTTCAAAACTCTGGCAGGGTTATGTTTTTAATTTATCTATTTAAAATTATCGCTGCTTCTTTTGCAAAATAAGTCGAAATAATATCAGCTCCGGCTCTTTTTATACAGTGCAATTGCTCAATCATAATTTTGTCATGATCTAACCAGCCACGTTCTGCAGCAGCTTTTACCATCGCATATTCGCCCGAAACTTGATACACAGAAACAGGAACATTTACCGCATTTTTTATCTCGCGAACGATATCTAAATAGGCAATTCCTGGTTTCACCATCACGATATCTGCGCCTTCTTCTACATCGTGAAGCGCTTCACGAATGGCTTCAATTCGGTTTGCATAATCCATTTGATAGGTTTTTTTATCTTTTGGAACGTCATTTAAATCTACAGGCGCGCTGTCTAAAGCTTCGCGAAACGGGCCATAAAATGATGACGCATATTTGGCGCTGTAACTCATAATTCCCACATTGTGGTGTCCGTTTTGTTCCAAAGCTTTTCTGATTGCCAGAACTCTTCCGTCCATCATGTCGCTTGGCGCAACGAAATCAGCGCCGGCTTCTGCGTGGGAAACGGCCATTTTCACAAGTGCATCGTTTGTGGCATCATTGATGATTTGCCCTTTTTCAATAATTCCGTCGTGACCATAAATGGAATACGGATCCAAAGCTACGTCTGGCATTACAATCATTCCCGGAACAGCGTCTTTGATCGCACGAATTGCATCTTGCATCAGTCCGTTTTTGTTCCAAGCTTCTTTTCCCGTGTTATCTTTTAATTTGTCGTCAACTTTTACATAAATATTGACGGCCTTGATTCCCAAATCCCACAATTCTTTGACTTCTCTCACGGTCAAATCTAACGAACGACGGAAAATTCCAGGCATTGATGGAATTTCAACCTGAAAGTTTTTTCCCTCTGCAATAAACATCGGAAACATAAAATCGCTTGGTGTCAAATGCGTTTCACGAACCAAGCTTCTGATGGATTCATTGGTTCTCAGCCTTCTATCTCTTTGTAATGGAAACATATTTTTTATTTTTTGAAAGGTAATTTTTCGTTTATTTTTTCAGTAATTTCTGTTAGTTTTTTTGGAGGCTTGAAGCGATATCCTACGTAAATTTCGCCTCTCGCAACGGCATCGCCCCATTGCACATCTGAACCGGTATTGCTCGTAAAAGATTTTACATTTGAATTAATTCCGGCAAAAAAAGTATCAGAAGCATAACCTAAAGCGGCGTTAAATTCAATTTGATACAAAGCCGAAATATCAGAATCTACATATTCCATCCCAATTCCGGGCGCGGTTCCTAGTGAAATATAAAAGTTTTTTCGGATAACGAAATTGTAATAATAAGCCGGCGAAATTGCTGCGGTATAAATATGAGCGGTTTCGTCAAAATCTTCAATCTTAAATCTGAGTTTTGTGTAATATAAGGATAATGTTGGAATCAAACTTCCCGCACTTTTTTGTTGCCATTCGCTTTGCGCTGACATCGCTCTGAACGAAAAATTTTTGTTCAAAACGTAAGAAGTTTGTCCGCCAATTTTAAACGTTTTCATATCCGGAAGCACAACCGAAACATCTCCTGTTTTTAGATAAAAACCGCGCTGGCTGTACAAATCAAAACTTTGGGTCCATTGATTATGGAAAGCTCTAAAATTCAGATTAAACAATTTAGAATTGCTGTTGTCTTTATTCGTAGCCAAAAAATCTGGAGCAAAACCAAAACTGACAGCAATTGCCCGATAACCTAAAGAAAGATCAATTCGCTCACGGTCATTTGGCACGATATCATATCTCGAATTATTCGCCACATCGTTCAAAACAAAACTGTTTGAAGTAGAATTTATCGAAAGTTTGGTTGAAATATTGTCGTCGAATTTTTTAAAATAGCGAACACGAAGAGAATCTTCCTGAGCAAAACAGCCCAGAATTCCGCTAAAAAAAAATCCGATGCAATGTTTTAGAGCCAATTTATTGGGTTTTCTAATACTTTAATTAATTTTTCTTCTTCGCTTCCGGCTTCGGGATGATAGTTTAGAAAAACAGAGCCGTCCAAATCGAAAAACTACCTTATTTGGCAGTTTTGTTATTCATCACTACTCAAGAGTTCATAAAATTCTTGTCTATCAAAAATAAAATTCATCGAGATAGAATTTTCTACATTTCTAGGGTATAAAACTTCACTTTTCCATTTCAGCTTACTTTTTTCAACAATCTCTTTTGGAAAAAATTTTACTAAAATTACTTTCTCTCGAGCTTCTCCGCCTAAATAGAAACCTTCATATTGTCTAATATACTTGTTGAACTCTATGTTAGAATAAATACCCCTACTTGCTTTAGTATTCTTTTTGTTTTGAATCTCAGTGATTACTTTTTCAAGTCCAATAATTTCTTTTTCAGTAGGAGTAAAAAGTTTTAACCCTTCAATTTTTTTATGGTAATTGTTTTCAGCAACAATTATAACACCTTCAAAGATTTCTGACTTTATTTCAATAAAATCTTGGGCAAAACTAATTTGCGCAATAAGTAGAAATATCAATTTCAGCAAGTTTTTCATAAATTTTATTATATAATAACTGAGAAGCTAAAAGCTCACAGCCAATCAATCGGATTTACTAATGCTTTGATTAACTTTTCTTCTTCGCTTCCGGCTTCGGGATGATGGTCATAAACCCACTGAACGTGCGGTGGCAGACTCATCAAAATGCTCTCAATTCTTCCGTTGGTTTTTAATCCGAAGAGCGTTCCTTTGTCGTGAACCAAATTAAATTCGACATATCGCCCACGACGAATTTCCTGCCAATTTCTATTTTCAGAATTAAATTCTAAATCTTTTCTTTTTTCAACAATCGGGACATACGCTTCCAAGAAACTGTTCCCAACTTCGGTCACAAAATCATACCAGTTTTCTAATGAAAAATCTTCGGAAGCTTTGCAATGGTCAAAAAACAAACCGCCGATGCCGCGCGCTTCGTTTCTATGCGCATTCCAGAAATATTCGTCGCATTGCTTTTTAAACTTGGGATAAAATTCTGGATTGTGTTTATCACAAGCGACTTTACAAGTCTGGTGAAAATGTTTAGCATCTTCTTCAAACAAATAATAAGGTGTCAAATCTTGGCCTCCGCCAAACCATTGATTTACGACATTTCCAGCTTTATCATACATTTCAAAATAGCGCCAATTAGCGTGAACAGTCGGAACCATCGGATTCTTCGGGTGCAAAACCAAGCTCAATCCGCAGGCAAAAAAATCAACATCGCCTACGTTGAAATACGCTTGCATTGCTTTTGGCAAAGGTCCGTGAACGCCTGAAATATTGACGCCACCTTTTTCAAAAACTTGTCCGTTTTCAATTACGCGCGTTCTGCCGCCACCGCCTTCTGGTCGTTCCCAAATATCTTCTTTGAATTTAGCTTGACCATCGACTTTTTCAAGTCCGGCAACGATTTCATCTTGGAGATTTTGTATGTATGCGTAAAATTTATTTTTCATTCTATTTATGCTTTTGCGCCTGAAATTTTATTGAAAATATCAAACGAAAATGTCTTGCTTTCTCTTTGCACATATTCATAAACTGCAATCGCTTTTAATCTTAATTGTGCCTTTTCTTCTTCGGAATTATTTGAAATCTGAACTAAAAAGTCAGCAAATAATTCGGCATTCGCCCAATCAAAATGCAATTTTTCTAAATGCTGAATCATTTCTTCCGAAGAAAATTTCAAAACGTCATCCATCGTCAACGCCAAGTACTTCAATTGATTATCCAAATCATTTAAATTCCAATCTTCGGGAATGTAAGTCAATGAAATCAACTGTTTCAAGACATTATTGATTCTTTCGTTTTCTTCGTCGCGTAAACCTTTTGTGAGCATTTTTGAAATTTATTTATTGATATTCAAACTTTTTACCACCATCTTGAATTTCTATTTTTTGAATACTATCAAACGGAATTTTTCGCGTAAGTCCGCTAATAAATCGAGATCTTCCTCCGGATAACGTGTCATTTTGAATAACGACCGTGTCGAAATAAAATTTATAGCGCTTTTTGTTTTTTAGCGTAACTCGCATTTCTAAAGCTGGTGAATTCTCTAAGGATTCTTGCCTTCCATCTTTGTTAGTTACCCTAATTTTTTTCAGTTGATTTGCTTCATACGTCAAACTTCCGTAAGAAAGTGGATTGTTGATTTCTGCCTTTTTCAAACCGTTTGTCGCTGAAAGTTGTTCTTTCAAATTTTCAGGAGTTACCGTGTAGGTTTTGCAAGAATTAAAAATCATCGCAAAAACCAAAATCGCAAAATATTTTCTCATTATCCTCTGTATTCCTTAACCGCATCCACAAACGCTTTGGCATGATCCACAGGAATATTTGGTAAAATTCCGTGGCCTAAATTCGCAATAAATTTGTCTTTTCCAAATTCATTAATCATTTCGTTGACCATTTTTTTAATCACAGGAATTGGCGAAAGCAATCTTGACGGATCAAAATTTCCTTGCAGAGTAATGTCGCCTCCTGACAAATATCTCGCGTTTCTTGGCGAACACGTCCAATCCACCCCCAAAGCCGAAGCCTTGCTTTTTCCCATTTCTCCCAAAGCAAACCAACAGCCTTTTCCAAAAACGATTACTTTTGTTTCTTCGGCCAAAGCTTCCACGATTTGGTTGATATATTTCCAAGAGAATTCTTGATAATCGACTGGCGAAAGCATTCCTCCCCAAGAATCAAAAATCTGTACCGCATTTACGCCTGCTTTTACTTTTTCTTTCAAATAAGCAATCGTCGTGTCGGTGATTTTTTGCAATAAAACGTGCGCGGCTTCTGGATGTGTGAAGCAAAATCCCTTAGCCATATCAAAACTTTTTGAGCCTTTTCCTTCAACTGCATAACAGAAAATCGTCCAAGGCGAACCCGCAAATCCGATCAACGGAACCTCATCATTCAGCATTTCTTTGGTCAATTTAATCGCATCCATCACATAACCCAAAGTTTCGTGAATATCTGGAACTATCACTCTTTCAACATCTTGAATCGTTCTAATTGGATTCGGCAAAAATGGACCAACGCTTTCTTTCATCAAAACCTCGATTCCCATTGCTTGCGGAACGACCAAAATATCCGAGAATAAAATCGCCGCATCTGGAGCAATTCTTCTTATCGGTTGCACCGTAATTTCAGCTGCCAATTCTGGCGTTTGACAACGTGTGAAAAAATCATATTTGTCGCGCAAAGCGATGAATTCTGGAAGGTATCTTCCGGCTTGACGCATCATCCATACTGGCGGACGTTCAACGGTTTCTTTGTTTAATGCTCTTAAGAAAAGGTCGTTTTTTATCATTGTTTTGGGCTTTAGGCTTCAAGCTTCAGGCTTTAAGCTTTCATTTATTGTCTTAAATTTTGCTTCTGGCTTTCTGCCTAAAGCTTATTACTGTAATAATTTATCGCTTGAATAATCACATTTTCAACGGTTTGCTGTTTTGCAATTATTATATTTTCTGTAATATCTTTCAATGGTTCTGCGGTTGTCGTGCCGATGCAAAAGCATTTTTTATCCCCAATTTTATTCTCTTTCAAATAACTTTCCACTCCAGACGGACTGAAAAATAAAACTGCATTTACTTCTATATTTATCTTTTTCGAAGCCAAAATTGTTTCATAAACTTCAATTTCTTCGAAAGAAATATTTGCTTTTTGAAAAGCTTCTGGCAACGTTTCTCTTCTCAAATTTCCGCTGAAAAATGTGAAATTTTCTTTGGAAAAATCATTGACAATTATCTCCGCCAATTCAGATGCATATTCTTTTGAAGCGATAACTTTAAATCCGTTTTTTTCTAATAATGCCTTTGTTTTTAAGCCTACACAGAAAAATTTATTGTCTTTAAAATCGTTTGCTTTTTCATTTTCAAGGAAACTTTTTACGGCATTTTGGCTGGTAAATAATAAGTTCGATGAATTTTTATTTATCTCGAATTCTTTGTTTTTTATTTCTATAAAATCCGCTTCGATGACGGCAAAATTAGCGTTCAGCAAAAATTGCTTTTGGTTTGGCAATAGCTTTTTGGTGGATAAAATTCGTATGTTTTGCGTTTCGTTTCCCAAGTTTAAAAAATGCCTAAATGTTTGACATTAGCCCCGATTGTAGCGGAAATCCTTTTGTGTTTTTTCTTTAAAAACACAAAAGATTGTAGCGGAAAGCGGGAATTACATTTAAAAAATGTACTGCCGTTTGGCTCCAAAAAAAAATTATTTTTTCAATTCTCTTTTTATGATTTCCATCAACTTTCGTCCGCCGTTTTCAAGGATTTCAAGTGCTGATTCCTCGCCAAAATTCTTGTAATACGTAATTTCCACCACTTTTTCAATCTCAATTTTTTCTTTTCCATCAAGCGAAAATAAAACACCTTGAAATCTGATATTTTCATCAATTACCTCTGCAAAAGCCCCGATTGGCGCGGTACATCCGCCTTCCAACGTTTTTAAAAATTGACGTTCAATTGTCGTGCAGATTTCACTTTCAAAATGATTCAATTTCGAAGTCGCTTCTTTGCAAAAATCGTCCTTTTCCATTGCCACAATCACCATCGCTCCTTGTGCTGGCGCGGGAATCATCCAATCTAAAACGATGTGGTTTTCGGGTAAAATTTCGATTCTTTCCAAACCTGCCTTTGCAAAAACAGCTCCGTTCCAATCGTTGTCTTTCAATTTTTGCAATCTCGTATTCACGTTTCCACGCAAATCTTCGACTTTATGATTCGGGAAACGGTTCAACCATTGGGCTTGACGACGCAAACTTCCTGTGGCAATCGTTCCTTTTGAATGTAAAAAATCAAGAGTTCCTTTATGAACTAAAATATCTTCGTGATTGGCTCTTTTTAGAACGGCGGTTTGCACAATTCCTTTGGGCAATGCCGTGGGAACGTCTTTCAACGAGTGAACCGCAATATCGACTTCGCCTTTAATCATAGCGATATCAAGGGTTTTTGTGAAAATTCCGGTAATTCCAAATTCGTATAAAGGAATGTCCAAAATTACATCGCCAGTGGATTTCACGGCAACAATTTCTGTTTTATAACCTAAATCATTTAGTTTTTTTTCAACCGTATGTGCTTGCCACAGCGCTAATTGGCTGTCACGGGTTCCTATTTTTATGACTTTGTTTACCACAATTTTATTTATTTCTTAAAGGTAGTAATTTGAAAATTTGGTTTTCTTTTGAACCATTAAGATATTAAGTAAATTAAGTTTTTTGCAAGTTCAGAAAATAAAAAATCTGTGAATCTGCGGTCAAACTTTTATTTCGCAACTTTACTTGCTTCGATTTGAAACACTTTTTCAATCCATTCGATACTTTCATCCATCATTGTGTCGCTGTCTTTCAAGTGATTGGCGAAATGGTTCGTGATTTTCTGGATGATTCTTTTGCTAATTAATTCGGCTTGTTCTTCGTCAAAATTACTCAATTTTTTACGTTGAAAATTTAATTCTCCATCTTTAATTGAGTTTAATTTTGCTTTCAAAGCATGAATTGTCGGTGCAAATTTTCTTCCGTTTAACCACGTAGAAAATTCCTCCATAATTTCTTCGATGATAATTTCCGCTTGCGGAATGTGTTTCTTTCTATTTTCCAACGTCACATCCGTAATTTTCGATAAATCATCCAAGTGGACAACCGTCACGCCAGGAGTATTTTTCACATTATCGTGTACGTTTTTCGGCATTGACAAATCAAGAATCAAAAGCGGTTTGTTCAATTGCAAAATGTCTTCATCAATTGTTGGAATTTGCGCTCCTGTTGCCACAACCAAAACGTCTGCTTTTGGTATTTCCAATGGCAAAACGTCATAATCTTTTACAATCAAATTAAATTTTCCAGCAACTTTTTCGGCTTTATCTTTTGTTCTGTTAATCAAAATAATGTGGTCGTTTTTAGTATGTTTTACTAAATTTTCGCACGTATTTCTTCCGATTTTTCCAGTTCCGAAAAGCAAAATGTTTTTGTTGCTGATATCCGGAACATTGTTCATTATATATTGAACCGATGCAAACGAAACCGACGTCGCGCCTGAACTGATTTCAGTTTCGTTTTTGATTCTCTTGCTCGCTTGAATTACAGAATTCACCAAACGTTCCATAAAAGCATTGGCTAAATCGTATTTTTTAGCTTCGTTAAAACTAGATTTTATTTGACCGATAATTTCAAAATCGCCCAAAATCTGGCTGTCTAAACCGCAACCAACTCTAAAAATATGCTTGATTGCTTCTTGGTTTTTATGTACAAAACCAACCTTTTGGAATTCTTCAACGCTTCCCAAACTGTTGTCGCAAAGTAATTTTATCAATTGAAATGGATGCTCCGCAAAACCATAAATTTCGGTTCGGTTGCATGTGGAAGTAACAATCAGACTGCCAATTCCATCCGATTTTGCTTGTTGCAAAACGATAGATTTGGCTTCATTTCCTAAACTGAATTTCCCTCGAGTCTCCGCATCAGCCTTTTTGTAACTCAATCCAACGGCATAAAAGGTTTGATGCTTTGACAAGTTATTGTTGTTCATAGTCCTACTTTAAGTATCATTTGTTCAGAAATAAAATTCGTACAAAACAGAATTTCATTCGAACCCCACAAAATTATGGTTATCGTTTTTATAAAAGTAACGCTCAAAGTACTATTTATGTCGCTATGAGATATTTTGATAATTTTGGCTATTATAAATTAGAAAAGCCTTATTTTTGCAGTCATATCAGCATCTAGCACGTTTTTAGTTTAGAACCATTCTAAATAAAAAGATTTCAAATTTTGAAAATTTCAAGAAAAAAAATACCGCTATGAGTTCACCCGAAGAAATCAAAATTGAGGATGATTTTATCATTCTTCGATTTCAAAATGATAGTGATGAAACTTCGCATTTTGAGCGTGAAGTAAATGTAGACCTCATTCAGTTTCACTTTGGAATTAAAGGTCGAGCCAAGTTTATTTTCAACCAAGGAAGATACGCGCTGGACTTGAAGGAAGACCTTTCTTTGTTCTTGTACAACCCGCAAAAAGAGCTTCCGGTTCACCTGGAAATTGCACCTCATTCTTGGGCGATTTCGGTATTAATTTCTATTAAAAAATTTCACGGATTATTTTCTTCCGAAGCCGATTATATTCCGTTTTTAAGCGAAGAAAATAAAGACAAAAAATATTATAAAGACGAACCAATTAGTCCGTCGATGTCTATTGTTTTGAACCAATTATTTAATTTCAACCTTCATCCTTCGATAAAAAATCTTTATTTTAAAGGAAAGGCTTATGAATTATTGAGCTTATATTTTAACCGAAGCGAAGATGCAAATGTAGAACAATGTCCGTTTTTGGTCGATGAAGATAATGTCTTGAAAATTAAAAAAGCCAAGGAAATTGTCATCGCAAATATGGCCGAACCGCCAGGATTGCAAGAATTGGCCGACCAAGTTGGAATTAATTTGAAAAGATTAAAAATGGGTTTCAAGCAGATTTATGGCGACAGCGTTTACAGTTTTTTGTTTGATTACAAAATGGAATTCGCCCGAAAATTATTAGACAGCGGTTCTTATAATGTAAACGAAGTTGGCTTGAAAATTGGATACAGCACGGCGAGTCATTTTATTGCGGCGTTTAAGAAGAAATTTGGAACCACTCCGAAGAAATATTTGATGTCAATAACGGTGAATGCTTAAAATCTCCTGCAAGGTTTTCAAAACCTTGTAGGTGTAAATTTGAAAATTAGTTACTTAAAAATATAAAATACCTACAAGGTCTTGAAAACCTTGCAGGAAAGCAAAAAAACAAAAACATAATGAAAGGCGTATTATTAGTAAATCTTGGTTCTCCGAAAAGTCCTGAACCTAAAGACGTTAAACCCTATTTAGACGAATTTTTAATGGACAAATACGTGATTGACGTTCCGTATTTATTGAGAGCATTATTGGTTCGTGGAATTATCTTGAGAAAGCGTCCCGAAGAATCGGCACATGCTTATAAAAAAATTTGGTGGGAAGAAGGTTCGCCTTTAATCGTTCTTTCTGAAAGAATGCACAAAAAAGTGAAGGCGAAAACAGAAATTCCGGTTGCTTTGGCGATGCGTTATGGCGAAATGACGATTGAAAAAGGGCTTCAAGAATTGCACGATCAAGGCGTGACTGAAGTTTTACTTTTTCCATTATATCCGCAATATGCGATGGCTTCCACGTTGACGATTTTGGTTTTAGCCGAAGAAATCAGAAAGAAGAAGTTTCCGCAAATGAAATTTACCGATGTTCCCGCGTTTTACAACAAGCCAGATTATATTAAAAATCTATCTGATTTAATGCAAAAACACTTGGAAGGTTATGATTACGACCAATTGGTTTTCTCGTATCACGGAATTCCAGAGCGTCATATCAGAAAAACAGACGTGACTAAATCACATTGCAAAATCGACGGTTCCTGCTGTTCAACTCCTTCCGCGGCACACGCTTTTTGCTACCGTCATCAATGTTATGAAACCACGCGTTTGGTTGTTGAACAATTAGGAATTCCGAAAGACAAATATGTTCAAACTTTTCAATCGAGATTGGCGGGCGACAAATGGCTTGATCCTTACACAGATATCGAAATCGACAAAATGCCGTCAAGAGGAATCAAAAAAATTGCCGTTGTAACACCAGCTTTTGTAACCGATTGTTTGGAAACTTTGGAAGAAATTGCAATGCGTGCAAAAGAAGATTTTGAATCAAACGGAGGCGAAGAATTTTTGACAATTCCGTGTTTAAATGATGATGATGCTTGGATTCAAACCGTAACAAATTGGATTGAAGAATGGGCTCTCACCGAAACTTTAGCAGTATAAAATGGCAGTTTCATCGGAAGAATTAGGAACAAAAGACATCAAAAAATTATTGATTAAACAAGCGATTCCGTCATCAGTTGGAATTTTGTTTATGTCGGTTAATATTTTGGTAGACACGATTTTCGTTGGGCAATGGGTAGGATCGTTGGCCATTGCAGCGGTTTCGGTTGTCTTGCCGATTACGTTTTTAATTTCTTCTTTGGGAATGGCAATTGGCGTTGGTGGTGGTTCTGTATTGTCAAGAGCTTTGGGTTCGGGCGATAAAGAAAAAGCAGATCAGGTTTTTGCCAACCAAATTATGATGACTTTTGGATTAGCTTCCATTTTTGTAATTCTCGGATTATTTTTCAGTAACGAAATGCTTCTTGTTTTTGGAGCAAATGGAAACATTTTGGCACCAGCCAAGGAATTTTTCTTTCCGGTTTTGCTCGGAGTTCCATTTTTGGCACTTTGCATGATGGGAAATAACGTAATTCGGGCGGAAGGAAAACCTTCTTTCGCAATGATTTCGATGATTATTCCGGCGATTGTCAACATAATTTTAGATGTCGTTTTTATCAAATTCATGGATTTGGGAATCTTTGGCGCAGCGATGGCAACCTCTATTTCTTACACCTGCTGTTTTTTCTTTGTGCTTTGGTTTTTCATTTATAGAACTGAATTAAAACTGAAACTAAATCATTTTAAATTCCATAAAAAAATCGTCAAGGAAATCACTTCACTGAGTTTTGTGACGTTTTCAAGACAAGGCGTTGTGAGTATTTTAGCGATTATTTTGAACCATACGTTATACACTTATGGTGGCGAACATTCTGTCACTGTTTATGGAATTATCAGCCGAATGTTGATGTTTGCGCTGTTTCCTGTTCTTGGAATTACACAAGCATTTTTACCGATTGCGGGATTTAATTATGGAGCGAAAAATTATCATCGCGTAAAAGAAACGATTTCGGTTTCTATCAAATATTCGGCACTTTTGGCTACCTTGATTTTTGTCGTAATTTTATTCTTTGCCAAACCGATTGTTGCCGTTTTTACAACCGATGAATTAGTCATAAACGAAACTCCAAATGCGTTGCGTTGGGTTTTTGCAGCTTCGCCAATTATTGCGATTCAGTTGATTGGCGCTGCTAATTTTCAAGCCGCCGGAAAAGCAAAAAAAGCATTGTTATTGACGTTAACCAAACAAGGATTTTTCTTGATTCCGCTGGTTTTAATTTTGCCAAAATTCTTCGGAATCTTCGGAGTTTGGGTTGCTTTTCCCATTGCTGATGTTTTATCTACTATAATTACCGCAATTTATTTGAAAAAAGAAATGAACGAAAATCTAATTGAAAATACGGATGGAAAATTATTATGAATATTTAAAATCGCTCCATTTGATTTTCGTAATCACTTGGTTTGCAGGATTATTTTACATCGTAAGATTATTTGTCTATCAAATTGAAGCTTCGCAAAAACCATCGCCTGAAAAGGAAATTTTGCAAGCGCAATATAAAATAATGACGTACCGACTTTGGTATATCATCACATGGCCGTCAGCGATTTTGGCGAGTATTTTTGCTTTTTGGATGTTGTTTTTCACTTCACAAGGCAATTTTTGGTTACAGCAATCTTGGATGCACGTCAAACTTGGCTTTGTATTTGCTTTGTACTTGTACCATTTAAAATGCCATCAGATTTTTAAGCAATTGCAAAACGACGAAATCAAACATACTTCAAATTTTATGCGTCTTTGGAACGAAGGTGCCACAATTATTCTTTTTGCTGTAGTTTTTTTGGTAATTTTGAAGAACGCCGTCAACTGGATTTTTGGAGTCATCGGAATAATTCTTTTCTCTGTAATCATTATGTTGGGCTTTAAATTTTATAAAAGAATTCGGGAAAGAAACCAGAATTAATGCTGCAACCAATAAAAATAAAACGACTTTCACTTCGCGTCAGAATCTTCCTTTCGATGATTTTTTTGACCCTGATTTCATCAATTTTGATGGCTTCGCTTTCGATTTATCAATTTAAAAATGCTGCCAAAGAATACCACGAAGAACGTCTCGAACGCAGGGAAACTGCCGTAAAAGAGCACATTAATTACATTTTAAGCACTACAACTTATCCGCTAACTTCAGAAAATCTGCCTTTGATTTTTAAGGATGAAATTTATAAATTGGCCGATATTCATAGTTTGGCAATAAATGTTTACAGTTTAGACGGAAAACTCTTGAAATCGTCGAAAGCATCGTTTACCGTTGACACAATTTTGCCTCCGATTCCGGATTATATTTTAAAATTAGTCCAATCTTCGATGGATAAAAGGTATGTGGATGTGCAAAGTATCGACGGAAATAAGTTTCGTTCTTCGTATGCACAAATCAAGGATACCAAGTTCAAACCGTTGGGAATTTTGAATCTTCCTTACATTCCAGATGACGGATTTTATGAGAAAGAATTGCGAAATTTCTTGATTAGCTTGGGACAAGTGTATTCGATAATGCTGATTGTGGCCTTTGTTTTGGCGTATTTCTTATCGAGTTATATCACCAAATTCTTGAAGTCGATTACCGATAAAATCACTGAAACCCGATTCAACCAAAAGAACGAGAAAATTGAGCTGGAAGAAAGCAGTAAAGAAATTGCTTTGCTGGTTCACGCCTATAATTCGATGGTGGAAGAACTGGAAGAAAGTGCGTCAAAATTAGCGCAAAGCGAAAGAGAACAGGCATGGCGCGAAATGGCAAAACAAGTGGCGCATGAAATTAAAAATCCGTTGACGCCAATGCGTTTGACCGTGCAAAGTTTCCAGCGAAAATTTGACCCAACCGACCCCGACGTAAAACAAAAAATGACGGATTATTCGAATACTTTGATTCAGCAGATTGACACGATGAGTTCGGTGGCATCGGCGTTTTCGAACTTTGCATCGATGCCCGCACAACAGAATGAAACCTTAAATGTTGTGGATGTTGTTCATCTTACTTTGGATATTTTCAATGAAGATTATATCGAATTTAAAAGCGATGCCAATGAAGTGATTACAATTATGGACCGAACGCAATTGATTCGCGTAGTGACGAATTTGGTTAAAAATGCGATTCAAGCAATTCCGGAAAATCAGGCAGAAAAATCAGTAATTGTTTCAGTAAAAGAGGAAGAAAATCAAGTGCAGATCAGCGTTCAGGATAACGGAACGGGAATTGAAGGCGACAACCTCAATCATATTTTTGAACCAAAATTTACAACGAAAAATTCGGGAATGGGATTAGGTTTGGGAATCATCAAAAATATTATTGAAAATTATAACGGAACAATTACTTTTGAAACGGCTCCTGGAAAAGGCACGGTTTTTTGTGTATTTCTTCCTATTATTCGGATGTAAATTTACCGCAGATTCGCAGATTTTTTACAATCTAATTCTAAATTTGATTTTGCAAACAAGTAATTATAAACACAGATTTCACAAATTATCACAGATCTCGATCAGAAAAAATCTGCGAATCTGCGGTTAAAAAACAAAAAAACAAAAACATACAAATATGAACTACGAAAATATTTTAGCGACTTCTGAAAACGGAATCGCAACGGTAACAATCAACAGGCCCACGAAATTAAATGCCTTGAACAAAGCAACAATTGCAGAACTCCACGATGCTTTTGAAGCTTTAGAAAAGGATGAAAAAGTAAGAGTAATTATCTTGACAGGAAGTGAAAACAAAGCTTTTGTCGCTGGCGCGGATATTTCTGAATTTGCAAATTTTTCTGTTTCTGAAGGAGCTGAATTGGCAGCAAAAGGGCAATCTTCATTATTTGATTTTGTAGAAAATTTAAAAACTCCGGTAATTGCGGCCGTGAATGGTTTTGCTCTAGGTGGTGGCTTAGAATTGGCGATGGCGTGTCATTTCAGAATTGCTTCGGATAATGCAAAAATGGGCTTGCCAGAAGTTTCTCTTGGCGTCATTCCGGGTTATGGCGGAACACAACGATTACCGCAATTGGTTGGAAAAGGAAAAGCGATGGAATTAATCATGACAGCAGGAATGCTTTCTGCTGAAGAAGCAAAAGCTTCTGGATTGGTGAATCACGTAGTGCCGCAAGCTGAATTATTAGAATTGGCAAACAGCATCGCCCAAAAAATCATGCGAAACTCTCCTGTTGCCATCGGAAAGGCGATTGAAGCGATTAATGCCAATTTTAAAGACGGAATTGATGGTTATGCCGTTGAAATCAAGAACTTTGGAGAAGCTTTTGGAACCGATGATTTTAAAGAAGGAACTGGCGCGTTTTTAGAAAAGAGAAAGCCGGTTTTCACTGGAAAATAATAGAAACGAAAAAGCCAGAAAATAATCTTCTGGCTTTTTTTATTACCTTTTTCCTTCACATTCTGCAAAAAACTGCTCCAAAAAACCTTCCATATAATTATGTCTTTCTTCAGCAATTTTCTTTCCAGATTTGGTATTCATTTTGTCTTTTAGTAACAGTAGTTTTTCATAGAAATGATTAATTGTTGGCGACACTGAATTTTTATATTCTTCTTTTGACATATTCATATTCACGGGAATTTCTGGATTGTATAAAGGTCGATTTTTAAATCCTCCATAATTGAAACATCTAGCAATTCCAATGGCTCCGATGGCATCGAGACGATCTGCATCTTGAACAACATCCAATTCAATTGAAGAAAATTTACGTTCAAAATTTCCTCCTTTGAAAGAAATATTTTCGATGATATTAATGACGTGAACGATAATTTCGTCAGAAACATTTTCACTTTCTAGAAATGCACGTGCAACTCTCGGACCCACAGTTTCGTCGCCATTATGAAATTTACTGTCGGCAATATCGTGCAATAAAGCGCCGAGCGCGACGATGGTTTCATCGCAATTTTCATCTTTGGAAATATTCAGTGCATTTTTATAAACTCTTTCGATGTGGAACCAATCGTGTCCTCCTTCGGCATTTTCAAGTTCTTTTTTTACGAAGGAAATGGTATTTTCTATTAAAGCTGTATTCATAATTTGGAAGAAAAAAATCCTTTCGGTGAAGAAAGGATTTCGGTTATTTTATTATTTCAAAGTTGCAGGCTCGACCCATTTAAAAATATGCGATTCTGCCGGAATCACGATTCTATCTGAAATTCTCGCCATTCTCGCAGGCAATTTCATCAAATAATCTCTTGCTTTTTCAGCTTCGTCTGTCAATCCGCTGATTTTTGAGATTTCCCATTTGTCAATTAATTTCTGCATAATATCAACATAATCGTGGGCAGTATAAACTCCAATTCTTTGTGCCGAATCAGAAAATTGTTCAAAAGCAGAGCTGATTTTTTCGCCAGATTCTCTCAAAAATTGCGCGGGCATTACGATTTTTTGCTTCATCATATATTGAAAAGCAAGCATCATTTCACTTGGATCCACTTGAAAAATTCTATTGACAAATTCAGAATAAGCGTGGTGGTGGCGCATTTCGTCTCCAGCAATTAACTTGCACATTTTTGACAATTTGTTATCACCGTGTTTTTTCGCAATTTGGGCCACTCTATTGTGTGAAACATAAGTTGCTAATTCTTGAAAACTTGTGTACACAAAGTTTTTATAAGGATCACGACCAGTTCCAATGTCAAAACCGTCGCTGATCAAATGTTGTGTCGTCATCTCGATTTCACGCATATTCACGCGCCCAGAAAGGTAAAGATATTTGTTCAAAACATCTCCGTGGCGGTTTTCTTCGCCGGTCCAGTTTCTAATCCATTTTGACCAACCGTTCCCAATATTATCGGTCTGGTTCACGCCTTCCACATCCATCAACCAAGATTCATAAGTTGGCAAAGCTTCTTCTGTAATGGTATCTCCAACCAAAGTTACCCAAAAATCATAAGGCAATTCTTTGGCGATTTCTCTTAATTCTTTTACGTCTTCAAAGAAAGTTTCGTTTTGAGAATCAGGCAAAAGATCAGTTGGCTGCCATATTTTTTCCACGGGAATTAAATATTGGTCAACAAATGATTCAATGTTTTTCTCTAGAAACTGCATAACTTCTAGACGCATGTTTTTTATAGACATAATAAATTTTTAATTTTTTATTCCTTCAATTACCGCTTTTTCAGCCACTTTCATCAATTCTTCAAAGGGAATTTCAGCCGCCGAAATGGGCTTATGAACGGTAAAGGTAAGACGATTTCCCAAACCTGCAGGGAAAAAGCCATATTTAACAATTTTCCAAGAATTGTTGATGCTCACCGGAACTACCATTGCTGACGGTGCATTCTTACATAATATTTTTAATCCGGTTTGAGCAAATTCTTTTGGATAGCCATTCTTGCTTCGGGTACCTTCTGGGAAGATAACAGCTGCCCTTTTGTATTTTTCGATATATTCTCCCAAACCTTTAATTGTTGGGATGGCTTGTTTTGGATCTTTTCTATCAATTAAAACAGAACCTCCGTGTCTTAAATTGTATGAAACACTTGGAATCCCGCTCCCTAATTCTTTTTTGCTGACAAATTTTGGATGTGCTTTTCTGAAAAACCAGATCATGGCCACGATATCATACATACTTTGGTGATTGGCTACAAAAATCACGGGAACGTCTTTTGGAATCAATTCTCGTCCTTCTACATTATAACTAGTTCCAAGCAAATGAGTGGTTCTTAATAAAAAGAAATTTAAATAGTCAACACTTTTTTTGTGCGCTTGGTATCCAAAAAGGTTAAAACAGATCCATTGTATTGGATGAAAAAAAGCAAGAAAAAAACCAAAAACCAGATAATACACCGCCGAAATGGGGTATGAAATAAGCTTTTCCATATTCAAAAAATTCTATGCAAAAGTAAGAATATTATTTTTGTTACTTTTAAAAGTAAGATACGAATTTTTTAGCTCAAAAATGCGTGTTGCAAGATGAAAAAAAAGAACTATTTTTACCAAAAATAAGTGCCAATTTATAATGAAAGAAAAAATGAGTTCAGAGAAAGATGCTAAATTAAAAGCGCTTCAATTAACGCTTGACAAATTAGATAAAACATACGGAAAAGGAACCGTAATGAAGCTGGGAGACAGAGCTGTAGAAGAAGTGGAATCCATTTCGTCAGGCTCATTAGGATTAGATTTAGCTCTTGGAGTAAATGGTTACCCAAAGGGAAGAATCATCGAAATCTATGGACCTGAATCTTCAGGTAAAACAACTCTTACATTACACGCAATCGCCGAAGCTCAAAAAGCGGGAGGAATTGCCGCTTTTATTGACGCAGAACACGCTTTTGACAGAGGTTATGCTGAAAAATTAAACGTGGATGTAGAAAATTTGATCATTTCACAACCAGATAATGGAGAACAAGCATTGGAAATTGCAGAAAACTTGATTCGTTCAGGTGCAATTGATATTGTGGTTATTGACTCTGTTGCGGCTTTGACTCCAAAAAGTGAGATCGAAGGCGAAATGGGAGATTCAAAAATGGGACTTCACGCACGTTTAATGTCGCAAGCTTTGAGAAAATTGACAGGAACAATCAGCAAAACAAATTGTACTGTTTTCTTCATCAACCAGCTTCGTGAAAAAATTGGGGTGATGTTTGGAAATCCAGAAACAACGACTGGTGGTAACGCCTTGAAGTTTTATGCTTCGGTTCGTTTGGATATCAGAAGATCAACTCAAATTAAAGATGGTGAAAACGTAATTGGTAACAGAACGAAAGTAAAAGTTGTCAAAAATAAAGTGGCACCACCTTTTAAAACAGCAGAATTTGACATCATGTATGGTGAAGGAGTTTCAAAAACAGGAGAAATTCTGGATTTGGCTGTAGAATTTGAAGTGGTTAAAAAATCAGGATCTTGGTTCAGTTATGGCGAGACAAAACTTGGCCAAGGCCGAGACGCTGTTAAGTCATTAATCAAAGACAACCCAGAAATGGCTGATGAATTAGAACAAAAAATCAAAAATTTGATTAAAGAGCAAAATGCTTAATAACAAGAACCCGAAATTATTTTCGGGTTTTTTTATATCTTGACGCAACCAAAAAAATATTCTTGCATCTATCATTAAAGCTTAAAATATTTAAATACCAAATGAAGAAGTTTGTTACCCTTTTTATCTTGTCAGCAGTTTTTGCTTTCACTTTTGCCTCATGCAACGTTAGTGATGATTATAACTCAGATTTCGATTTTGAGCTAGTTGCAGTTGACTCTGTTTCTGTGCCCGAAACCTTTGTTTTAGGAGAAACAAAACAAATTAAAGTTTATTATAAACGACCAACGACCTGTCATTATTACAACGGATTTTATTATGAGAAAAATTTGAACACCAGAACTGTCGCTTTGCAAATGGCCGTTTTAACAAACACTGCCACCTGCACACCTTTAGAAGAAGATGTGCAAGAAGCATCGTTTAACTTTTATGTGTCAAATCCCGGCAGTTACTATTTTAAATTTTATACCGGAACGGATGCTGAAGGCCAAAACACATTTATAGAATATGAAATACCAGTCATAGAATAAACTAATTCATATATAATTTGAGTTTAGATCAGCTCATACATGATTGCAGTCATAACGATACTAAAGCTCAAGAACAATTATATAAGTTGCTTTCGCCAAAATTGTTCGCCGTGTGCTTAAAGTATTCGCGAAATTATGCCGAAGCCGAAGATAATCTTCAGGACGGATTTCTTATTATATTTAGGAAAATCGGGCAATTTAATTTTAAAGGATCTTTTGAAGGCTGGGCAAAACGGGTGATGGTCAATAATGTATTGCAAAAATATCGCGGCAATACTGTCTTTGAAATCATCAATGACAACATTCCCGATGAAGAAGAAATTGAAATTGATGATGAAAACATCTCGCTTGAATTTTTGATGAAAATCATCCAAGAATTACCAGACAGATACCGACTTGTTTTCAATTTATATGTAATGGACGGTTATTCTCACAAAGAAATTGCAGAAATGCTGGAGATTACAACCGGAACCACAAAATCAAATCTTGCCAGAGCAAAGATGATTTTAAAGGAAAAAATAGAAGCTCAAACCGGAAACGGAAACTATACAGTAGCAAAATGAGTGAGAAAAAAAATATAGAAAGACTTTTTCAAGAAAAGTTTAAAGACTTTGAAGCGATTCCGTCGCAGAAAGTTTGGGACAATATTGAAGAAGAACTTCACAAAAAGAAAAAACGCAGAGTTATCCCAATTTGGTTTCGACTTTCGGGTGTCGCCGCGTTATTGCTTGTTGGAGCGCTCATTGGCTACAGAATTTTAAATGATTCGCCAGACACAAATCCAGATAACGGTGTTGTAAATCAAGAGAATACTGATGTAAATAATACTGGAAAAGATATGCTTCCGACAAAAAATCCGGTACAAAGTAATCAAGTTGTTACCGACGCCGGAAATTCTGAAGCTGAAAATAATGCAACAGGAAATACAATTTCATCGGAAGAAATTATTGGAAAAAGTATTTTAGATTCAAACCAAAAATTAAACTCTAATTCTTCTCAAGAAAAAAATAGATCAAAAAATAATGCAGTTGCCGATCAGGAAAATTCCATGATTAATTCTTCCAAAAAAGAAAATTATTATAAAAACAAAGCAACTATTACTAACAAATCTAATGCTGTTGCAAGCGCTAACAATAAAATAATTACCAAAAATAAAACGCTAAAAACAAACTCTGAAAATAACGCCATTGCAAATTTAGGAACAAATAAATCCTCGAATAAAAATACCAAAACTTCAATTTCTGAAGATTTAAAATCTAAAAATGACGCTCTAGCCAATCAAGAAAACACCAATAAAACTTCAGGAAATCAAAATAATATTCAGGAAAAAACTTCGGCTTCTGAAAATAAAACTATTCTGAAAAAAGACTCAAATAACCAGATTGCTTTTGAAACAAAACCAATCGAGGAACAAAAAAAGGATTCAACAGCTGTTGCTACTGTTGTCCCGAATGCGCTGGAAGAATTGCTTAAAAAACAAGAAAAAGAGAAAGAATTGGTGACAGAAACTAAAGTAAATAGGTGGCAAATTACATCAAATGTTGCTCCTATTTATTTTAGCTCTGCTTCCAACGGTTCACCGATTTCTCAAGAATTGGGCGACAATTCTAAAAATTTCGAAAAAAATCTTAGCTACGGAGTTGGGGTGAACTATGCACTTTCAAACAAATGGACGGTCAGAAGTGGCGTTAATAAATTAAATTTAGGTTATAACACAAATAATATCGTCTATTATGCCGGATTATCTGGGGATCAAGCCAGAAACTCAAATGCTTTTCAGGCGAAGGGAAGTCAAATTATAATTGAAGATAATTCAGCAGCAAATGTTCTTTCCTTTGATAATGTCCCTGGGAAAAATCACGGCTATTTAAATCAGAGGATGGGCTATATTGAAGTTCCGGTGGAGCTTTCATACAAGCTTTTGAATAGAAAATTTGGCATAGAATTAATCGGAGGAATGAGCACGATGTTTTTAAATGAAAACAATCTTTCTGTCGTTTCTGGTGAGCTTGTGACTTCTGCCGGACGCGCCGAAAATTTAAACGATATTTCGTTCACATCAAATATCGGATTGGGATTTAAGTACAATTTTTGGAAATCGTTCCAAGCAAATATAGAACCAAAATTCAAGTACCAATTGAATACATTCAGCGAAAATGACGGCGGTTTCAAGCCTTATTTCATCGGAATTTACTCTGGTTTGAGTTTTAGTTTTTAACGATTTAGTTGGTTTTTTATAGTGTTAAAATTAGTTAAGTACGTCATTATTATACGTTAATGACAAGAAAAAAGCGCCCTGGTTAGGCGCTTTTTTTATTATTGAACTTCAGCAATTGATCAAAAATAATCGCTTTCACTTGTTCTCTCACTTCTTTTATATCTTTTTTGTCTGATACACTCTTTCCTGTTGTATCCACAAAATGATGCATTTTAGCTCGCATTAAGCCGGGGCTTCCGCTTAAAAATGTATAGGAAAATCGTTTTTTATTATCTGCAAAAGTTATCGGAACAATTGGTATTTGATGCTCTAAAGCCAATCGAAAAGCGCCATCTTTAAATTCATCCAATAAAATTGACTCGTCATCAGGAACTCCGCCTTCTGGAAAAATACAAATGCTTAAACCTTGAGAAAGTCTTTTTTGGGCTCTTTCAAAAACTTCCATTCTACTTTTCGAACTTTTTCTATCGACCAAAATACAAGTCCTTTTATAGAAAAATCCAAACAATGGAATCTTTGCCAGCTCTACTTTCCCAACGAAAACAAACGGATTTCTAACCAAAGCCAACATCAGCATAATATCAGTCATTGACGTGTGATTTGAAACCAACATATAACTTTTTCCTTGTTCCAATTCTTGTTCGCGTTCCACTTTGTAATAAAATCCCATCCCAAAGAGAATGACTTTTGCCCAAATTCTAGCCATCACAAAAAAGTAAGGATACCATTTTTCTTTCAAGATGGAAATTACCAAAAACGGAAGCATCAGAATTATCGGAAGTCCCATCAAAAAATAGAACCAAATTCGCCAAAGAACCCAAAAAATAATTTTAAGAAACCGCATAAAGATTTGAATGTATAAACTTCCGAGAGATGAAACTTGGATTTTTAAATTTGTTTTCCAAATGTAAAGTTTTTTAGTTTTTAAACCCTAAAAATAAAAACTTAAAAATTTTGCAATGAAAATAAACTTTCCAAACTTTGTTAAATAAATTTCTGCGTTATCGATAATTAGATAATCAACGTAAAACATAAATACACTATAATGAAAAACATTATTCTATTAGCTTTATTATTACTCTGTTTAACAAACGGTTACTCTCAAAATAAAGACTTTATTTATGAAAATGGAAATGATAAAATTGTATTCGAAATATTAAACAACAGCGAATACTTGGTTGAAGGAACTGTAAATAGAACGAAGTTTAGCTTTGAGAATATTGATCCAAAAAAGGTTTTACTTTCGGGAAAAACAATAAGATATATGGCTGAGCAAGGAATTAAAGGGAACGAAATAATTATAATTATGTCTCCTAAAAGGGAGGATTTGGAAAATGGCAAACTCAAAGTCTGGTTAACTTACAAAAAGGATGAGGAATTAAAAAAATTTGAAATACTTATTCCTGTCAAATCCGAATAGAAAACTAAGTGCTAAATCGGTTTGCATAACTGACAAAGGCCTTGGCTTTTTCCGTGTGGCCTTGGTAAAAGAATTTTTTCCTTTATATTTGTTGCGGTCAGTGCATGGAAGTCGACACTAATGCAATCTTAGTCCGTTAAAACAAAAAAAATAAAATGTCAAAAATCTTAACAGGAATTCAAAGCACAGGAACGCCACACTTGGGTAATCTTCTCGGTGCGATTTTTCCAGCTATTGAATTATCAAACAAGCCCGAAAACCAGTCGTATCTTTTTATCGCTGATTTGCACTCGATTACGCAAATCAAAGACGGAGAAACTTTGCGTGAAAACACGTACAGCACGGCTTCTACTTGGCTTGCCTGCGGACTTGATGTTGAAAAAGTAGTTTTTTATCGCCAATCAGATGTTCCTCAAACCACAGAACTATCTTGGTATTTGAGCTGTTTTTTTCCATTTCAAAGATTGACTTTGGCGCACTCTTTTAAAGACAAATCTGATAGACTTTCTGACGTAAACGCCGGATTATTTACCTATCCGATGTTAATGGCAGCCGATATTCTTTTGTATGATGCAGAATTTGTTCCGGTTGGGAAAGACCAACTGCAACATATCGAAATCACGCGTGATGTCGCGGCAAGATTCAACAACCAAATGGGAGAAACTTTCGTTTTGCCAGAATCATATACGCAAGAAGACACCAAATATGTTCCTGGAACAAACGGCGGAAAAATGAGCAAATCAGCCAATAATATCATCAATATTTTCTTAGATGACAAGGCTCTCCGCAAACAAGTCATGTCAATTGAAACCGACAGCACGCCATTGGAAGATCCAAAAGACACCGAAACTTGCAAGATTTTTGCCATCTATAAATTGCTTGCAACAGAAAGTCAATTGGCAGAAATGACCGAAAAATATAAAAATGTAAACAGAGATTTTGGTTGGGGACACGCCAAACAAGCACTTTTCGAACTGATTTTGGAAAAATTTAAAGTGGAAAGAGAAAAATACACTTACTATATGAACAACAAACCAGAAGTTGACAAATTATTGCTTCAAGGTGCGGCAAAAGCGAGCGAGAAAGCCAACGAAGTTTTACAACGCGTAAGGCTTAAACTAGGATATTAAGAATGAATCCCAAGTGAAAACTTGGGATTTTTTATTTTAAATTGCCTCAAATAATTTCCCAGGCAACGGCCGAATCACGCCTTTCAATTCCATATTTAAAAGCATTGAAGAAATTCTGTACACCGGAAATTCACATTCTAAAGCAATGATATCCAAAAGTTCTTTCCCCGATTTCAGAAGATAATCATAGATTTTTTGTTCGTCATTGTCCAATTCGACAAACAGTTGTTTTTGTACGGGTTTTGATTTTTCAGAATCTAAATCCCAGTTAAGCATATAAATCAAATCTGCCGCAGAAGTCAACAAATTGGCTTTCTGAGTTTTAATCAAATTATTACAACCTTGGCTGTATTTGTCAGTTGCTCTTCCGGGAAAAGCAAAGACATCACGATTGTAATCCACAGCCATATTTGCAGTGATTAACGAACCGCCTTTATCGGCAGATTCTATGACGATTGTGGCTTCAGACATTCCCGCAACGATTCGATTTCGCTTCACGAAATTTTCCTTATCCGGATTTGATGAGCTCCAAAAATCAGTTAGAAAACCGCCGTTTTCCTCCATTTTTGCGACATATTTGGTGTGTACTTTTGGATAAATCTGGTTCAAGCCGTGCGCGACAACGCCAATCGTTTGCAGGTTATTTTCCATCGCTGCTTGATGTGCGACAATATCAACTCCGTATGCAAAACCGCTGACAATAATTGGATTTAACGGAGCCAAATCTGCAATCAATTTCTTGCAACATTCCATTCCGTAGGAAGTAATTTGGCGCGTGCCGACAATGCTGATGATTTTCCGATTTTTAAAGTCAATATTTCCAGAAGAAAAAAGTAAAACTGGTCCGTCAATACAATGTTTCAATTTATCAGGATAATTTTCATCTTGATAAAACAGCGTGTCGATATGGTTTTCTTTGATAAATTGAAGTTCTTTTTCTGCTTTTTCAAAAACAGATTTATCTTTAAGATTTCTGATCAAAATGCTCCCGATTCCGTCGATGCTCCCAAGTTTTGAAGCTTTAGATTGAAACACTTCTTTGGCGTTTCCAAAATGATTTAGCAGTTTTTTAGCGACGATATCGCCCACTAATTCGACTTTCTGTAACGCTAACAGGTAAAATAATTCTTCTTCGTTCATGGCAAATAATTGAAAGTCAAAGAAAAGAATTTTTTTGGAAATTGTTAATAAAATTTGTTGATAAAATTTTGCGCTGACTGATGATTGGCTAACTTTGTTTTATGAAGATGGAACATCACATATCACAACTTTTATACAGATACCAATGCGTTTCGGTACCTGGTTTCGGGGCTTTTTTGACCGCAATCCAATCAGCTCGACTGAACGAAAATGCGGCATCGTTTTATCCGCCAAGGAAAGTCGTTTCCTTTAATTTTCATCTTAAAAACAACGACGGATTGTTGGCTAACCACATTTCTCAGTCAGAAAAAATCACGTATGAAGATGCGGTAAAAAACATCGAAACTGAAGTTTTAAAGTGGAAATATGCCTTGCAACAAAACCAAACTTTGCAGGTAAAAAACATCGGGCAATTTACTGTAAATTCAGAAAGCAATTTGGTTTTTGAATCGTTTGACAGCATGAATTACCTGACCGATTCTTTTGGATTGAGCACTTTTGTTTCGCCAAAAATCCAGAGAGAAATTTATGCAGAACAAATCGAAGCGTTAGAAGAAAAAGCGCCGATTGCGTTTACTCCAGAAAGAAGAAAGAATTCATATCTAAAATATGCTGCGATTTTCGTTCTTGGACTTGGCGCTGCAGGATTTTTTGGAAACAATTATTACAACGATTACCAAAACAACCTTGCTTCTGAACAACAATTAATGGTTGAAAAATCAGTGCAGGAAAAAGTAGAAGATAAAATTCAAGAAGCTACATTTTTTATCGAAAGTCCGCTTCCAGCCGTGAAATTGACCGTTAAGGAAGAAAAAATGGCGTATCACATTGTTGCCGGAGCGTTCAGAAATGAAGCAAACGCACAAAAAATCTACGAGAAATTGAGCAAAAAAGGTTTCAAATCAAGAAGAATTGAACAAACAAGACACGGTTTATATCCGGTTGTTTATGGCAGTTTTTCTACGTATGCCGAAGCTCAAAAAGCAATGTCGAAAATTCAGAAAACTGAAAATCCTGAAGCTTGGCTTCTGATTAAAGAGTTATAATTCAAATCCCGATTCTGTCGGGATTTTTTTTTGCCTCGTCAAATCAATCACATTGTCTAAATTATTTGGCAGCGAGTCATCAGGTAAATTTGAAAAGCATTTTCCTGCTGCAGCAACTCGCTTTAAACCGGTTTGTTCACCGGTTTAAGAGCTCAAACAATTGCAGCATCAGGGCTATTTGAGAAACTATTCGCTTCTTTGCAAACGGCAGTTCGCCAACCTTTGTCGCCAATCGCTATCGAATATCCTAACAGGTTTTCAAAACCTGTTAGGTATGAATTTTCAAGTAGCTTGTTTTTTTGACTAAAGCCAATTCTCTTTACTTTTTAAAGAATGCTATTATCAATTTTGAGCTGTTTTTTATACCTAACAGGTTTTGAAAACCTGTTAGGATAACGAAAATTCTATGAAAATAAATTTTATTTTAATGATTTTGATTGCTTTTCTGGCGCAATGAATGTCGGCAAACTGCGTCACTAGCCCCGATTGAAACGGAAAGTCTTTTTCACGGAAAACTATTTTTTCTTTGGCTGGCGAAGCGACCGGAGGAAGCTCTTGCCAGCCAAGAAGAAAAAAGTTTTTCGGGGAAAAGCTTGCAGGGAAAAGCGGGATTAGCTTCAAAAAAACGTGAAAATCTATTGGTTATCGATTACCTTTGCAAAAAAAAATATGCAACCAAAAACTCCATCAGAATCTGTAGCTGTCTTGACTGACTTGGTCTTGCCGGGAGAAACTAATCCTTTGAACAACCTTTTTGGCGGTGAATTGCTGGCGAGAATGGATCGTGCAGCAAGTATTGCGGCGAGAAGACATTCGCGCAGAATTGTGGTTACAGCTTCGGTAAATCACGTGGCTTTTAATCGCGCAATTCCGTTGGGAAGTGTTGTGACGATTGAGGCGAAGGTTTCGAGATCGTTTAAAAGTTCGATGGAAATTTATATCGATGTTTGGATTGAAGACCGCGAATCTGGCATTAAAAACAAAGCGAACGAAGCGATTTACACGTTTGTGGCTGTGGATGAAACGGGTCGCCCGGTGGAAGTTCCGGCGATTTTACCCGAAACTGAGTTGGAAAAACAGCGTTTTGATGCGGCGCTGCGAAGAAAGCAGTTGAGCCTTGTTCTGGCCGGAAAAATGAATCCGCATGACGCAACTGAGCTAAAAGCACTATTTATTGAATAAAAAAAGGGAACCGAAATGGTTCCCTTTTTTGTGGCTTATTTTGAGATCCAAGATTCTGGATTCATGTATTCTGTGTTTTGCATCACGAGGAATTTTAGTGTTGTTACGCCACCGCGCGTGGCCACTTTACCGATGTTTTGGTTTCTGGAAACTTTGCTTCCTTGTGAAACGCTCACCGAACTTAAATTTTGGTACACCGTGTAGAAATCTCCGTGTTGCACGTAAACTGCGATGTTGTTTCCAGACATTACTTGAACTCTGGTTACTTCGCCATCAAAAACGGCTCTGACAGATGTTCCTGGATCGGTGCTGATTTCAACTCCTGAACAGTGAACTGTTAGCGATTTCAACAATGGATGTGGCTGGTTTCCGTATTTTAAAGAAATAAATCCTTTGCTTACTGGCCACGGCAATTTTCCTTTGTTTGCTTTAAAGCTGTTTGAAACGATTTTTCCTTCTGGCGTCAAGACAATTTTTGTGGAATTTTCAATGGCTTTTGTTTCAGCAACAGTCGCTTTTGGATTCGCTTTTTTATTCGCTGCAGCGGCTTTTCTGTTGGCTTCGGCAATTGCTTCACGAATTAATTTCTTGATCTGACGATCGGCTTCCTTTGATTCTTTTTGTTTTTTATTGATTTCAGCAGTTAACTTTTTGACGTCTTTTTTAATTGACTGCATCAGTTTTTCCTGCTCTTGCTTTTCAACTTCTAGCGTCTTTTTCTCTTGCTCATTTTCAACAATCAGCTTTTGCTTTTCTTTTTTCTGAACGCCAAGTTTTTCATTGTAATTTGTTAATTCCGTAGATTTTACCTGAATTTCATCTCCTTGGTTTTTTCTATAATTGGAATATTGCTTCATGTATTGCGCACGTTTGTAAGCTTGTAAAAAGTTTTGCGAAGACAATAAAAACATCGCGCGACTTTGCTCTGAACGGCTTTTATAAGACTTGACAATCATCTTTGCGTAGTCTTTTTTCAAGATGTCTAAGTCTTTTTTCAGCGCATTAATTTTGAGCTGATTGGTGTAAATATCATCACTCAACAGTTTGGCTTGCTTTTCAGTTGTGGCAATTAATTTCTCTTGCAACTTGATTTTTGCTGCTTGTTGAGAAATTTGAACCATTACTGACTTTTCTTTCTTTCTTTCAGTACTCAAAGCGCTTCTGGCAGCGGCGATTTCTTTTTGAAGCTGTTCTTTACGTTCTTCCAATTTTCGCTGTGCGTCAGTCTGACTCCAGATCATGGAAGTGGTCAGTAAAAAAAAGAGTGTGAGGATGAATTTTGGCATAATGGTTTGTTTGTGCAAATCTAATCAATATATATTCTTTCGTAGCCATCTGGCACGCTATATGGAAAAGTTAAGTTTTCGTCAAAGGAAATGGTGTTGTATTCAATGTCAATTGTTGTCTTTTTCCCTTTTTGGTTGGCTTCAATTTTTACTTCCGTTGGCATTATCGCTTGTGGATAATCCTTGTGATTTGGATATGAAACCAGCAACATTCTGTCTTCTTTTGCCTGCGTAATTTCTTGTTTTTTGATCAAATAATTTGCCGCTTCAAAGAAAAAAGATTTTGCAGTATTTTTATCCGAAGTCGATTCCACTCTGTAAAGTTGGTCTTCAATGGTTGTTTTGTATTTTCCTTTGGTCAAATCGTCCATTGCTTCACCGATTAACATATTTTGAACTTTCTGGAAATCAAGATCGGTTCCAAGCCATTTGCTCAATGTGGAATAATCTCCTTCAAAGAATTTACCCCCAATTTTTTCGTAATATTTTACAAATTTTGGAGTAATGTGTGCTTTTGCCATCGTAATTCCGAGGAAGCGAACGCTAACCAAAATCTGCTCGTCTTTTTGGATTCTGATTTCGGCAGAAACATTTTGGGACAATTTATCATCCTTAAATCTAGCGCTCGATTTGATATAAGCCGTTTTAAAATTTCGCTTTAAGTTGTAATGATTTTTGATTACCTCAGAGGAAGCTACGGTTTCGCTGGCAGTTCTTTCGGCAATTACCGATTTTTTTGAACCGCAGGAAACCATAAAGATTCCGAGTGTTATGATGAGAAACTTTTTCATTTATTTTTTTGATTTAATAATTGGTCTGCTTTCTTGAAATACTTTTCTTTATTTTTAACATCTCCAAGTCCGTTGTAAGCTTCGCCTAATTGTATGTTGAAATTAATTTCTAAATCACGGTTTTCAAGCAAATAATCCAATCCCATTTCCAGAAATTCTTTAGCTTTCTTATGGTTTTTCAATTGGTTGTTCGCCAATCCTGAATAGTAATAAAACTCTGGTTGCAACGGAAAAAAGTCAATCAATTCTGATGATTTTTTGGCCAAAGCTTCAAATTTCGCGCTTTCAGCATAGGCTTGAAGCAAGAAAATATTTGGCTCCACTTCTTGCGGATTATTTTTTGAATAAATTTCTAAATAATGAATGGCGCGTTCCCAATTTTTCTTGGCATAAAAAATCTTCCCAATTTCTTTGGTCATCGCAACTTGCTGTTCATTATCAAAATAACTTACGGCTTTGTCTAAATCGGCGTTAAATTGCGGATTATTTCTAGCAAAAATCAAGAACTCATTTAGCGTTTTGTACTTTATTTTCGAATCAATTTTCTTGCTTTCAAAAACTTTGTTCATCGCCAAAACGGCTTTGTCTCCGTCGTTATTATTCAAATGAAACTTAAATAATCCGACTTGTGCAAACTCAGAATCCGGAATTTCTTTCTCTAATTTCTTTGCGATCTCAAACGCTTTTTCTTCTTGATTGCTGTCAGAATACAATAAAATCAAGGCAATATATTTCGATTCATCCTTCGGATTTTTCTTGATTGCAGCCAACAATTGATCTTTTTCGGCCAACTGATATTTGGAATCCTTCATAATTGAAGCTTTGAAAGCTTCGCGTTGCGGCGTTTTTCCAACCGCTTCGTCTAACTCGTTTATGGAAGCCAAAGCTTTGTCAAATTGATCAGTGTACATAAAAAGTGCCGTCAAATCTTCCTTATAAGCCGGACTAAATTCTATCAATTTATTGACTACGACAATCGCTTGATTATAATCACGAGTTTGATAGCAAACATCATACATTCCAACGTAATACCACTTGTTTTTTGGATCTAAAACGGAAGCTTTTTGGAAATAATCATAGGCTTTTTTATAATCTTTTAGGCTCAAATAATTTTTACCTAATTCATAATTTACAACCGGATTTTCAGGTTGAGCGGCAAGGCATTTCTCTAAAGCAACAACGGCTTTGTCATAATTTTCGATACCTTTTTGCTTCAATGATTCATAAAAATTATCTTGAAATTTGTCTTCCGCCAAGGCGATATCATCTGGTTCCGCTTGGGCAGAAACCATCGCGGGAAACAGCAACATTCCGAAGAAAAGCGATGCACCAAGATATTTTTTAATTTTCATAGTAACCTTTTATCAAATTTTATTCCAAAACTGAGTAATCGCCAATGCTGATGCTTGTAAAATTTCCGTCAAATTTTGCGTGGCTTCCGATCATTGCATTATCTAAATTTGCGTTCTTAATGTGCGAATGATTTTGAACCAAGCTATTTTTGATTGTAGAATCAACTACGTGACAACCGTCTCCTAACGATACATTTGGACCAACAGTTGCGTTGATTAAAATTACGTCTTTTCCGATAAAACACGGTGGAATGATTGTCGAATTTTCTAGTTTCACGTTATAATCGACCAAGTGTTCTCCGTCATTGTGTAGAAATCCTAGCATTCTTGAATTCGTATCAACTGTTACGTTTTTGTTACCGCAATCCATCCACTCATCCACTGTTCCTGGAACAAATTTCATGCCTTTTGCCATCATTTGTTTGATTCCGTCGTTAATTTGGTATTCGCCTCCGTGGATGATGTTATTGTCAATTACCAACTGCAACTCGTCTTTTAAAACGGAAATATCTTTAAAATAATATATCCCGATTACCGCAAGGTCGGAAACAAATTCTTTAGGTTTCTCAACTAATTCTATAATTTCGTTATTTTCGTTTAAGTTTATTACCCCAAAAGCTTCTGGCTCGTCCACTTGTTTTACCCAAATAACGCTATCAGCAGTTTGGTCTAAATCAAAATCTGCGCGAATCAACGTATCTGCGTAAGCAATAACCGCCGGACCGCTCAAAGAATCTTTGGCACACATAATGGCATGACCGGTTCCTAAAGCTTCATTTTGGTAATAAATGGTTCCTTTTGCTCCTAATTTTTTGGCAATGCCAATTAATTCTTCCTCCACTTTTTTACCAAAACTTTCGTGAATCACAAATGCTACTTCTTCAATGTCTTGATTTAAAACGCCAGCTATATCTTCTACCAAACGGTGAACGATAGGTTTTCCTGCGACAGGAATTAATGGTTTTGGAACTGTTAATGTATGTGGGCGAAGGCGTGATCCGCGTCCCGCCATTGGAACTATTATTTTCATATTTTATTATTGAAAGATTTAAGGATTGAAAGATTTAAAAATTACATCAGAATCTTTAAATTTTTAATCTTTGAATTATTAAATTATTAAATTTTTATTTTACGCCAGTACTCCCAAAACCGCCTTCTCCTCTGCTGGTTTCAGTCAATTCTTGAGCTTCGATCCAAACCGCTCTTTCGTGTTTTGCGATGATTAATTGGGCGATTCTTTCTCCGTTTTCCACAATGAAATCTTCGTTTGATAAATTTACTAAAATCACACCAATTTCGCCACGGTAATCTGCATCGACGGTTCCTGGAGAATTTAAAACGGTTACTCCTTTTTTCGCTGCTAATCCGCTTCTTGGACGAACTTGTGCTTCAAAACCAATTGGCAGTTCAATGAAAAGTCCGGTTTTGACGATTGCTCTTTCTAATGGTTTCAAGGTAACTGGCTCTGAAAGATTGGCTCTTAAATCCATTCCGGCTGAAGCCAAAGTTTCATAATTTGGAAGTGGATGCTGTGATTTATTGATTATTTTAATTTCCATTACTGATGGTTCTAATTTTATTTTAAACTTGTTTTGGTTTGCGTTTCACGATTCGCAATATCGTTTCTTTTTCGTTGTAATATATAAAATAGCTGAAAGCCAATAACATCGGAATTCCGACGAAATAATTTTCTCTGAATTGGTAAAAATAAACTCCAGAAAACAAGATGCAAATTCCCAGGTAAGCTCCAATTTTTTTCTTGTCGTAAGGAATCGGGTAATATTTATTTCCAAGTGTGTACGAAATTAACATCATGCTTCCGTAAGCAGCGATTGTAGCAATAGCCGAACCCATATATCCTTGATTTCCATTCTCTTGAAAGTAAGGAATCAGCAAATAATTTAATCCCAACGTAATTATTGCGCCAACGATTGAAATGTAAGCTCCGATGTGGGTTTGGTTCGTCAATTTGTACCAAACCGAAAGATTGGTATAAATTCCGAGGAAGAAATTGGCCAAAATAATCAATGGAACTACGCCCATCGCATCCCAAAAACTGGAATCTCGAATCATAATCAATTTCAAAACATCGGCAAAAACGATTACGCCTAAAGTCATCAATGAGCCAAGAATTATAAAATATTTGGTGATCGTTGCGTAAGTCTGTTTTGCATTTTCATTGGAAGCGTGGCTGAAGAAAAACGGTTCGATTCCCAAAGTGTACGCCGTTCTGAAAAGCACCATGAAAAGTCCGAGTTTGTAACAAGCTGAATAAATCCCGACTTGCTCTTCGGCGATATCGGCTGGCAAAAGATATTTCAATAAAATTTTATCGAATTGATCGTTAATGGCAAAAGCGATTCCGGCGATCATTATTGGGAAACCATATTTTGTCATTCGTTTCCAAAGACTGAAGTCGAATTTCCATTTTACATGGAAATAATTTGGTAACAAAACCAACAGCGTGAGCAAGCTGGCGATGATATTTGAGACAAAAATATAGCCGACTTGAAAATCTTTGAAATAAATGGAACTGATAAAACTATCCGGATTGTTGTTCGCCAATTTTGGAAGATAAATCAGGAAAAATAAATTTAGACTCAGATTTACCGCCACGTTTCCAATCTTAATTGCGGCATAAAACATTGGTCGTTGGTTTGCCCGAAGCTTCGAAAACGGTATGATTACCAATGCATCCAGCGTCAAAATCCAAATAATATACGTGATGTACTGCACGTCGATTTGCAGAAAATTGGCCACTGAAACTCTGAATAATATTGCTATTGCAAGGAAAAGAAGCGTTGTCCAAAAGATGGAAACCATTGAAGTTTCGACCACGGTTTTTTTGTCTTCTTCTTTGTTGTTGTAAAATCTGAAAAAGGAAGTTTCCATTCCGTAAGCCAGAATTACGTTGAAAAAAATTAAGTAAGCAAAATATATATTTACTTGACCATATTCTTCTTTCGGAAGCAATTCGGTGTAAAGTGGCACCAGAAAAAAGCTAAACATCCGTGGAATTACCGTGGCAAGTCCATAAATGGCGGTCTGCTTGAAAAGATTTTTGTATAAACTCAAAATTGGTCAAATTGTATGTAACAAAAATAGCTATTTCTTTGCGTTTATGCTTATTTCGGCAAGTTTTTCTTTGGGCAAGACTCCTGAAACTATTTGATCTTTGTCATTCCGATATTGAAAAAAATCGCATCAAGAGGCACGCCTCCGTTATTGATTACATATCTAAGACTAATCAAGTCATTTGCAGTTGCAGTGATCACCGAAGTTCCGCTGGTTCCCCACTCATCGGTCGCTGTCAGTGCGGTCACGCCTCTTGATAAATATCCAATTAAGGTTTCGCCTCTGTAAATTCCTATGATGTATTTTATATTTCCAGCCGGAAGATTTGAAATCGAAAATCCTGCAGAAACCAGAAAAATACCGCTTTCTTTTACTTTTACAGTTCCATTTGAAGTGACTTCAAAAACCGCTGGCGTATTTGTTTGAATATCAGCCGAAACCAGAGGGAATTTTACATAATTATTGTCACTGTTTGTTACCGCGTTGTTTCCGGTAGCATACGATTTATTTAAAACGATGGAAGCATTTACGGTAATCGACACGTTTTTCCAGCCCGTGTTTGTGTACATATAAAGCGCGTCATAAGTCAAATTATAAACCAGCGAACCAATTAATGGCGACGCAATGGCGAGCATTTGAGTATCAGACATTCTTGGTGGCACAAATGCTTTTGTGGTGGATTCAAGTTGCAAAATTGCTCCTGCATTTACTTCTTGGTTCGAAATTCCAATTCCTGTTTGTGCAAAAGACGTGAACGAGGCGAATAAAAAGAGATATAAATATTTCATTTTTTTATAATTGTGTGATGCTGATATTGACGAATTTAGGCGAAAGATTTCCGCCGTTATTGTTGATTAAATATTTGACTGTGATTAAATCGTTTGTGCTTAAAGTCGCTATGCAAACGCCATTCACTCCCCAATAATCTGAACCAGAAGTTGTTGCTTCACCGGCGTTTAAAACCGAAATCAAGCTGTTGTTTTTATATACTTTTAAGGCATATTTTCGGTTACCCGTAGGCATATTTGATACAGAAACTCCAGCAGAAATTAAGTAAGTCCCTGACTTTTTTACTCGAATTGTTCCGTTTGATTCTACCGAAAAAACGGCTTCGGTGTTGTATTTTATTTCAGAAATTCCAATCGGAAGCAAATAATATGTGTTATTAACCGCCGGAATTGTTCCTGAAGTAAAATTTTTGTCAATCATTATTGCGGCAAGGGCGCTTGAGTTTATATTTCTCCAACCTACAGCGGTATAGAAAAATAATGAATTATAAGTTGTGTTGTAAACTTGCGCTCCGATTAGTGGCGACGGAATTAAGAGCATTTGCGCATCAGTAACTCTTGGCATTACGAAGGTTTTGCTCGTGCTTTCTAATTGTAATAATGCCGACGGATGTACATCTCGAGTGCCGATTCCGGTTTGGGAATAAGAGTTTGTATTTTGTAAGAAAGAAAAAATACAAAAAAATACCATTACGTAGTTTTTCATTGCTATTAGCGAAACTTAAGGCGTTGATTTTAAATTTCTTGCAATGTAAAAATTTTGGAAGAAAATTCTTTTTCCAAATAACTTTTTCGGACTATGTGTATGATTTTACCGATAAAATGCAATTGAAGGAACTAATAAAAAACGAAAAAGGCGCTTATTTCTAAGCGCCTTTTTAAAATATTTTTTTGAAGTTTATGCTTTTAAAGCTTCGGCTCCACCAACGATCTCAAGGATTTCATTGGTAATTGCAGCTTGACGCGCTTTGTTGTAAGTCAATTTCAATTGATTTCTCAATTCTGTTGCATTATCTGTCGCTTTGTGCATTGCCGTCATACGTGCTCCGTGTTCTGAAGCGAATGAATCTCTAATAGCTTTGTACAATTGCGTTTTTAAAGAAAGTGGAATCAATTCCTCAATAATTTGCTCTTTTGATGGTTCAAAAAGGTAATCTACTTGAGTAGTGCTTTCAGTTTCTGTTGGAACAATTGGCAAAAATTGCTCAGTAATGATAATTTGTGTTGCAGCATTTTTAAATTGGTTGTAAACCAACTCAATTTTGTCATATTGTCCTTCCACAAAAAGTTGCATCAATTCTTCAGCAATTGCCGCCACATTATGAAAAGTCAAATCATCAAAAACAGTATTATTGTTGTTGATAACTGTGTTTGCCTTTCTGATAATATCGTTTCCTTTTTTTCCAATGGTAACGAAATCAACTTGTTTTCCAGCATAAAGATTCACAAGATTTCTTGTTTGCTTTATAACATTCGCGTTGAAAGCGCCACTCAAACCTCTGTTTGAAGTAATTGCTACAACAAGAATTTTATTCACAGGTCGTTGTTCAGAATATTTGCTACCGCTGTCTCCATCAAGAGAAGCGCTAACATTTTGCAACAATTCCGTTAGTTTTTCGGCATAAGGGCGCATTGCAGTGATTGCATCTTGTGCTTTCTTAAGCTTTGCAGCAGAAACCATTTTCATCGCCGATGTGATTTGCATCGTTGATGAAACGGAAGTAATTCTATTACGGATTTCCTTTAAATTTGCCATTTTCTTATGGGTTCAGGGTTTTGGGTTTTAGGTTTAGGGGTCAAACTTGAACCCTAAACCTAAAACCTTGTACCTTTATATTAGTTATATTTCGCTGAAACTTCTTTCGCTACGTTTTCGATAACATCAGTGATTTTGTCATCTAATTTACCAGCTTTTAAAGCATCAAGAGTATCTCTGTGTTTTGCGTTCAAGAATTCTAAGAAGTCTTTCTCAAATTCTCTTACTTTGTTTACAGGAACATTACGCAACAAGTTTTTTGAACCTGCGTAGATAATTGCAACCTGATCTTCAACAGTGTAAGGATCGTTCAAACCTTGTTTCAAGATTTCAACGTTTCTTTTTCCTTTTTCAATTACGTTTAAAGTAACTGCATCTAAATCTGAACCAAATTTAGCAAACGCTTCCAATTCACGGAATTGTGCTTGATCCAATTTCAAAGTACCTGATACTTTTTTCATTGATTTGATTTGAGCATTACCTCCAACTCGAGATACAGAAATACCAACGTTAATCGCTGGACGAACTCCAGAGTTAAACAAATCTCCGTCAAGGAAAATCTGTCCGTCAGTAATCGAAATTACGTTTGTTGGGATATATGCAGAAACGTCACCCGCTTGCGTTTCGATAATTGGCAAAGCTGTTAACGAACCACCACCTTTAACGATTCCTTTGATAGAATCTGGCAAGTCATTCATGTTTTTAGCAATGTCATCATTAGCGATAACTTTACAAGCTCTTTCTAACAATCTTGAGTGAAGGTAGAAAACGTCTCCAGGATAAGCCTCACGGCCCGGTGGTCTTCTCAACAAAAGAGAAACCTCACGGTAAGCAACAGCTTGTTTAGACAAATCATCATAAACGATTAACGCTGGACGACCTGAATCTCTAAAATACTCACCAATTGCAGCACCTGCGAAAGGAGCATAAACTTGCATTGGAGCTGGATCAGAAGCATTTGCAGCAACAATAACTGTGTAAGCCATTGCACCTTTTTCTTCCAAAGTTTTAGCGATTCCTGCTACAGTTGAAGCTTTTTGCCCAATTGCAACATATATACAAAATACAGGCTGACCTGCATCATAAAATTCTTTTTGGTTTAAGATAGTATCCAAACAAACTGTTGATTTACCAGTTTGACGGTCACCAATCACAAGCTCTCTTTGTCCACGACCAACTGGGATCATCGCATCAACAGCTTTTACACCTGTCTGCAATGGCTCAGTTACTGGCTGACGGAAGATAACTCCAGGAGCTTTTCTTTCTAATGGCATTTCGTATAAAGTTCCACCAATTGGACCTTTACCATCAATTGGCTGACCAAGTGTGTTAACAACACGACCAACCATTTCTTCACCAACTTTAAGAGAAGCGATTCTTTGTGTTCTTTTGGCAGTTGAACCTTCTTTGATACCTGTTGATGGTCCTAAAAGTACCACACCCACGTTATCTTCTTCAAGGTTCAAAACGATAGCTTCAAGACCATTATCGAATTCAACTAACTCTCCATATTGAACATTTGACAACCCGTAAATACGAGCAATACCATCTCCAACATTCAATACTGTTCCAACTTCTTCCAGCGTTGCACCAGATTCAAAACCTGATAATTGCTTTTTTAATATTGCTGAAATCTCAGCAGGTTTAATTTCCGCCATTTTGTTTTATAATTTATACACTTTATCGTGTGGTAAAACTAATTACTAAACTCTCTTTTTAAAACTTGTAATCTATTAGCGATGGAAGCATTGTATTGCTTGTCGCCAATTCTTATGATAAATCCTCCGATAATTGATGGATCTACAATATTATTAATCGTAATTTTTTTGTTTGAAAACTCTCTGATTTTTTCAGAAACTTTTGCTTCTAAATCTGCATCTAATGGAATGGCCGTAGTTACCGTAGCAACTTCAAAACCGTTCATTTCATCAGATTGCAAAACATATTGTGAAGCAACTCCTTCTAAAATCTCGAATCTTTTGTTTTCGAACAACAAGTGGAAAAGACCTTTTGTCAATCCATTTGTTGAAGCAAAAACTTCTGTCAAGGCACTTTCTTTCACTTTTACAGAAATCGTTGGGTTTTGAATAAAAGTACTCAATTCCTCGTTTTCTTTAATCGTTGAAGAAATCAAAACCATATCATTATAGACTTCATTGGCAACACCTTGAGAGATGGCCAAGTCTAAAATTGCTTTTGCATAACGAATTGCTGCTCTGGTTCCTGACATGATCTTAGTTTAATTTTACGTCACCCAACATTCTCTCAACCAATTTGGTTTGAGCTTCTTTGTTAGATAATTCTTCTTTCAATAATTTTTCAGCGATTTCAAGAGACAATGATGAAACTTGAGATTTCAATTCAGACATGGCTGCATTTTTCTCAGCATCAATAGCCGCTTTCGCTTGCTCAATCATTCTTTCTCCTTGAACTTGCGCTTCGTGTTTTGAATCAGCAATCATTTTATCTTTCATGTCACGTGCTTCTTTTAATAAAGCATCACGTTCCATTCTAGCTTCTTGCAAGATACGCTCGTTGTCTGCAGTTAAATTTTGCATTTCTCTGCGAGCTGCTTCTGCTGATGCTAAAGCGTTGTTGATCGATTCCTCACGGCTTTTTACAGCACCTAAAATAGGTTTCCAAGCAAATTTTGCCAAAAGAATGAAGAAAACAACGAAGATAATTGTTGTCCAAAAAATTAAACTCTCTGGTGAAGTTAATTGCATAAGATTATATATTTAAAATTGTTTGTCTTTTTAAAAAACTTCCTGAAGCCAACCGCTACAGGAAGTTTTTGTTTTAATTACTTTGCGATTAACGCAACAACTACTGCGAAAAGAGCAACACCTTCAATAAGTGCAGCAGCAATAATCATAGCAGTCTGGATTTTTCCAGCAGCTTCTGGCTGACGAGCAATAGCGTCCATTGCAGAACCACCAATTTTTCCAATACCTAATCCTGCTCCGATTACAGCTAATCCAGCTCCGATTCCAGCTAATACCATAATAATAAATTTATATAGTTAATAATTAATAAAACTCTAATTAATGATGATCGTGCTCTTCAACAGCCTGACCAATAAACAATGCTGAAAGCAATGTAAATACATACGCTTGCAATGCAGCAACTAACATTTCCAAAACGCTCATAAACAATACGAATGCTCCAGCAACTGGCCCCATGGCAATGCTTTTGAAAATAAAAATAAGAGAAACCAAACTCAAGATGATAATGTGACCTGCCGTTATGTTTGCAAACAAACGAATCATCAACGCGAATGGTTTTGTCAACATACCAATCAATTCAATTGGCATCATAAAAATCTTCATTGGAGCAGGTACACCCGGCATCCAGAAAATGTGACCCCAATATGATTTATTTCCACTGAACGTTGTAACTACAAACGTGATAAATGCCATTACAAAAGTAAAGTAGATATTTCCTGTCAAGTTAGAACTGAATGGGAAGAATGGAATCAATCCAATAAGGTTGTTTACCCAGATAAAGAAAAAGATGGTCAAAAGATACGGCATGTATTTCGCGTATTTTTTTGTTCCGATATTTGGGATAGCGATTTCGTCTCTAACAAAAGTCACAAGCGGTTCTAAGAAACCTGCCAATCCTTTTGGTGCTTTTGGGTTTTTCTTGTACGATCTTGCCACAGCAAAAAACAAGAAGAACAAAACGATTGCAGACAGCATCATTGAGAAAACGTTCTTTGTGATAGAGAAATCTAAAGGTCTTGCCTCAAAAGCAAAAGCTCCGTTGTCTCTTTCGTCTTGCGTCATCGCTTGAAATTTGTCAGCATAAAAAATTATTTCTTTATAACGAACCAATTTTTGACCGTTTACGTCAATCGCATGGTGACCTGAATTATCGTGGTGAAACTGTGCAGAAGAAAAAATCTCCAAACCATTATTTGTCCACAAAATCACAGGAAGATTGAATGAAATTGGGTGACCGTTCCAGTCAGCAATATGAAAATCGTGTGCGTCGCCAATGTGCGAATTAATTAATTCACTAGCATTAAATTCATCATCTTCTGCGTGAGTATCTAATTCTTTGTGGCTTCCCGCAACCGGCTCGACAGCTTCTGTTTTAATATAGATACTATCAATCGATGCAGCAAAATTTACCGACGGAGTCAGCGCTAATAAAGCAAGTAATAAAAATTGGACTGGTTTATTTGAAATTATCATTATTAAATGTGTATCTAATTTAGGTTTCAAAATTTTTTGCAAAGGTACATATTTAATTTACACTTGAAAATATATCGATGTAATTTTTAGTAATTTGGCATTTCAATGACAATTCTTTAATTTTCATTACTCTTGTCCTTTGTTTATTAAACGAATTGCAAAATAAGTCTCAAAAAATAGAAATAGAAAATATGGTACAAAGAACGTTGCGATATCAATTATTGGGTCTTTTACATCTGCTTTAATCAACGGAATTAAAAAAACGACCGCTGCCATCATTCTGAAAAGGCTCGCGCCGAGAAAAGCAAATCCCGTATATGTTGGAAAATTGTTATTGACAAAAATCAAAAACAAATAGACCAAAAACGTGGCTACTATATTAAAAGTGTAAATACTCCAAGGTTGGTAAAAGAAATCTAGGCTTTCAGCAAGTGATTGCATTGCAAAATATTGCGCCGCAAATAATACAATTGAAAAAGGAACAAAGAACTTTAAAAAATCAATGACTCTATTCATTATTTATTTAAATTTTTGACCTGTCGAATGACGTTATAAAGCGCGATAAATACAGAAAGTAACGATAGAACGATTGTCCACGTTGAAGATCCGTTTGAATATTTTTCATCAAGCCACATTCCGGCATAGGTGAATATAAAAATGATGACTCCCATTTGAAACGGAATATTGATCATCGCCGCCCATTTGTTAGGCGATTTTTTCTCCTGATTGTCGTCCATCGTTTGGGTTTAAGTTTTTCACACTAGCTTTCATGACGCACGATGCGCTGAATTCTGCTCCGGGTTCAACAGACAATTTCCCGACGATGACTTCGCCGTATATTTTTGCTTTTGACTTGACATTTAAAATTTCCATTACTTCAATTTTTCCGTCAAATTTACCTTCGATATCGGCATTTCTGCAGATGATATCTCCAATAACTTTTCCGGCCGGACCGATGACAATTTTTCCTTTTGATTGAAAATTCCCAATTAATTCTCCGTCTAATCTAAAATCCGCTTGCGAAATAATATCGCCTTTTATCAGGGTTCCCTCCACAATTCTGTTGGTTTTACCCAAAAGATCGGTATAAGATTTTGGATTTTTATCAAACATAATTATGGTTTTTTAGCCGCTAAATAATCCGCTAGATTTTTCCTGATTTGAACCACTTTATAATTTTCATTTGAAATTAAAATAGAACTGTCGGCAATTTTATAATCTTTATAATCTCTTAAAATCGTAGCAATATCTTTCGCTTTATCTTCTGAGGCAATGTTGTGAATCACCACAAAATTTTCGGTCATTGTGTAAGCGTCAAAAGAAAGCGTCAATTTATCTGAAGTTCTTTCTGTAACAAATTTCTTCAATTTATCTTGTAGCGCTTTCGTGTTTTTATCCTCCGGATTTGAGGAAACTTTGTATAAAATCTTCCAACTCATCGGCACTTCTTTGTCAAAAGTTACCGCCTCCAATTGTGGAATATTTGTAGTCAATAAAGCTTCCGCTTCTTTTCCTTCCTTGCTATTTGGATAATTTAAGGCTACATAATTCAGTGCGCCTTTATATTCGTCAAGACCTTTTAATTTTCCAACGGTATTCGCTTTAAGCAATTCAATTTTTGGAATAATATCCTCGCCGGCATAAATGTCAATCAAAATTTCGCTTTCGGTTAAAACGGCTTGATATTGGCCAGCTTCATACATTTTAAATAATTTGTTGTAAGCTGCGTCAGGCGTATCATTGGCTTTGGCCAAATCAGAAGGAGAACTTTTTAAAATCGTCGCATAACGAGAATCTGGGTATTGCGCAATGATTTCATTTTTCATCACCACCGCCTTATCTTTGTTGGTGATCTCATAAATTTTATAAAGATTGTACATCGCCGGAAGTACCAGTCTTTCTTCTGGATTATTTTCAAGCAATTTTTCCAGTCTTCCTTGTGCCAATTTATATTCCTTGAATTTGTCTTTATAAATTAATCCTAATTGGTAATACGCGAAGTTTCTTTCTTTGCCCAAGCTATCAATCACTTTTTGATCTGTCGGAAGCTGTTTCAAGTAATAATCAACAGTATATCTTGGATCAATTTTTTCTTCTACAACTTCTTCTTCCGATGACGCAACTTCTTCTTCTGATTCTTCGTTTCCAAAACCAATTTTTGATTTTCCTTCAGAAAGTCTCCAATTATCTTTTAAAGATCTGTTGCCCCATCGTTTTTTAAATTCGCTTCTTCCAAAAGAAAGGGTATTTTGATTGTAAAAATAAAAGTTAGATGCTGTTTGCGATCCTGCGCTTGGTGGAGCCATGCTTGTTGAAGGTTTTTTTACATCTTCATCTGTGAGAGTAGCGCTTGTCATTTCTGATTTTGATTTCATTTTTGCATTTTGCGCTGCAGCATCGTCAGACGCGGCTTGTTGACTCACAGCATTATTTGCCATTGCCTGGCTTTGCGCTACCGCTTTTTTTGCTTTGTCCTCGTCTTGCTTTTTTAAACGGGCGATAACATCTTCAAAAAATTTTGTCTTTCCCTGCCCATTTAACGCCACAACATTAAGGATGCTATCATTATTTTGAGCAATGGCTTCATATTTAATGACGTCAACTAAATTTTCTCTTTTCTTTTTAATCGCCTTGTGTTCTCGAGTTCGAACATCTAAACGAACTAAGGTGCTATCATAATACTGACCGGCGCTTGTATATTTTGCATTTTTAAAATTGATTTCTGCAAGATTTCTATAATTCGATGCAATGAGATAATTGTCTTGAGAAACTGATTTTAATGATTTGTTGTAATATTTTTTTGCCAAACTATCATTATTTTGCTTGTCGTAAAACAAGGCCACCTGATGATTGATTACATCTAAAAACGGACGATTTTCTCTGTCTTCCAAGAGATCATTGTATTTTTCCATGAAAGCCAATGTGTCTCCATTTTTAAAATCAAAATTATTGGCCTGTCTTGAATGCGCTTGGATTACATAGCGTCTCGGTGATTTTCTTTTCATGTCAATCACATTCTGAAATTCGGCCATGGCGCTGTCTTTTTTATTTTGAGTCTCATAAAGTTGGCCCAAAATAAAGTGATAACGTGCTTTTTCTTCGTTCTGTTTTGTGTATTCAGCTGCCAATTTTAGTTTGGAAATTGCGCTGTCTTTTTCTTGTAAATTTAAAAAGGCTTGTGCCAAAGTTGCATTGGCATCGGCAAAAATTTGGTCCTTAAATTTAATCTCTTTTAAAAGTAAACTCAGATTTTTAACAGCAATGGCATCGTTATCCATTCGCATGTTCGTTTTTTCACGCCAAACTTTCACTTCATAAATTTTGTCGCTCTTTGGATATTTGTACAAAATATAATTGAAAGCCTCCAATGCAGGAACGTAACGTTGGTCGTAATATCTGGTTTTACCCAATAAAAGGTGCGCTTCATCCATCTGCGGATTTTTTTCGCTTCCTTCAATGTACATGGAATGTTTTTGAATAGCCTTATTTGCTTTTAGCTCGGCCCTTTCAAAATTTGGATTTTTTTTATCGCCGGGAACCATATTTTCTGCGGTTTCCTGCATTCTTTCTACCGGAAGAAGTTCCCAAAAATTATCCTTATATTGTGTTTTAAGTTCGGTAATTCCTGCTTGAAGCGCAATCTCGCCGTTATACAAGACATTATATTCTGTACTTAAGGCGTGCATGTTTCTGCTCACAAAAGAGTTTTTTTTAGTAGAGCAGGCTGCAAAAATGGCGATCAATCCCAGAACAACTGGGTATTTTAGTGTATTGGTTTTCAATGTAAAACGTTTTTATCCTTAACTTTTAAAAATCAATTTTAGTATATTAACGGGTAAAAATACGCTTCTTTTTGATACGGCGAAAAAAAAGGCTGTTTTTTTGTCGTTTCTTCAGATTTATCGAATTAAACTAAAATGTCCTCTAACTTCTTTTCCATCAGCCATTTTTGCAAAAAACCAATAATCTGTCGCGGGTAGTTTTTCTCCGTTAAATGTCCCATCCCATCCATAGGAATTTCCAGAAAAGCTGTAAATTAATTTTCCATATCTGTCAAAGATATTTGCTTGCAGAATATTTTGGGTGCTTCCAATGATATTCCATCGTTCATTGACACCGTCACCATTTGGAGTAAAATAATTTGGGAAACCAACCACGAAAACTTGAGCCGAAACAGTTCCACATTCGTTGGTATCTTTTACAAAAACAGTATGCGGTCCCGGAGAAACATTGGAAAAAACACTGCTACTCTGATACGTTCCAAATTCGTTATCAAGCGCATAAACATAATCACCAAGCCCAGAAGCATTTACAACAATACTGTAATCACCTGGATTTCCTTGAACTGAAAAATCAATAATCGCTGTTTCAGATTCTGTAACTGTGATTGTTCGTGTTGATTCACATCCAAAATTTGTTGTTGCAGTAACCGTGTAAACTCCTGATTGGTTGACTTCAATTGCTTGAGATGTTGCACCGGTTGACCAAAGATAAGTTAGATTAACGGATGGCGATAGATTTCCGGCGTGTAACGTGATAGTTTGCGGGTAACTATTTTTGCAATAAGCTACATTTTCATCTTCCTTTAAATTCGGTTTTTTATTTACGATCAGTTTAAAATCTGTGGTGTCAAAACAGTCACCGCCTTGCGATTGAATTCTAGCGTAAATTGTCTGCGGATTTGCAGTACTTGTGTATGAACTTGGCAACGAATTTTCATTGTTATTTGCATCGTCTAAAGTTGCGTGATACGTAACAATATAAAGTGACGGCGATTGGCTTCCTAAGATTTCTGGTGTTTTTTGCGATAGCGTAAAAGTCGAAAAATTATTTTCGTCGCAAACTTCTAAATCTGTTGCTGGATTTGCCACTGGCGTTTCAACAATTGTCACATTTTTCGTATACGTCTTAGTCGAAACCATGCTCTGAACAGTTACGGTAACAGCATAAACGCCTGGCGCCGAAAAAGTGTGCGCGGGATTTGGAAGACTCGATGAATTTGAACCTGATGCTGGATCTCCAAAGTCCCAACTAATTGAAGTGTAATTGTTTATTGCTGGAATTTCAAATTGCGTTGGACCTCCAAAACACAAATCTGAAAATCGAAAAGTGATGTCAAATAAAGATGTAACAAACATCGGCAAGCCATAATTGCTAGTTCTGTCTCCGAGTGAAAATCCGTTTTGGTTGAAATTGCTTCCGGTTCCAAGAACATCTGGATTATTGATCACGCCAACGAACCCAAAATTATTTCTAGCTAAATATATTTTCTTATTTGGCGCAAGCTGCAAAGCTCCATACGTTCCTTTTGAATTCGAGTCGCTAATGAATTCGCCAAGCAACAATTGAGAATTGTTTATTGTCGTTTGATTCTGACTTTCGATATTAAATTGGTACAAAAAAGATTTTTTGGTTTCATAATCAACGTTTGTCACATAAAGCAAATTACTATCGTTAGAAAATTCAAGGCCGTAAACGCCGATTCCCGTTGATCCGCTGGTAAAAGGCGTGGTACTCATTAGCGTGAGTCCGCCGGTTGCAGTATTAAAATTAAACAATTGTAGATTGCTTATTCCAGGTTTTGAATTAGCCGAAGCCAAAATTTTTCCGTCTGGAGACGATTTTAAATATCCTAGAGAATTCTGCGAGCTTCCGCCGATTACCTCTCCAACAGCAGAAATTACAGGCGCGCTTAAACCCGCAGCCGTGATTTGATACGCATAAAATTCCGCATTGTTGAATTTATGTGTAATCAGCCAATAATCATTTTCGTTGGCGTGTTTTACAACATTAATTTTTTAAGCAGTTGGAGTTAAAACAGAGACATTTTTTATCGTAACATCTCCCTTTCCATCTTCCAAACTCATGTCAACAATATTGTATTTCAAACCATTTGGGTTGGCTAATTTATCAACTGTAAAAACATAATATAAAGTAGAACTTCCCGGAACCGGAACGATAATCCCAGACTGTGTGCTTGATGAATCACCCAACAAACCAGTTCCGTTTGGCATTATTTGATGATCTCTGTTCCAAATGTTGATTCCATCGGTATAAAATAAAAGTGTCCCAAAGTCATCGCACAACGTGGCGCAACCTTCAAATGTTTCCATTTGACCGTCAAATAATGCCACCGGATTTGTTCCTGAGTTAAAATCGATTCCAGCTTTATTACCAAAATACCAAACGCCAGCCGGACTTTGGCAAAATGCTAAATTACTGAAAAGCAATAGTATAAGGCAATATTTTTTCATTCTAAAAAAAGTTGAAAAACAAATATATGTTTTTAATGAATACGCTTATATATTATTTTTCTGATATTTTTGAGGGCGGTGTCGTTTTACACGGCAAAAAACGTTTCTAATTCTGCCAGTGTTTCTGAGGAAGTCTGAATGTCTTTTACAACTTCGCCCTTGTGAAGCGCGACAATTCTGTCTGAAACTTCAACTGTGTGTTGTAAATCGTGGCTGGAAACCAAGATCGTCACATTTGGGTCTGAAGCCAAATCTTTGATGATTTTCTTTAAACGAAATTGTGTCGTTGGGTCTAAATTGGCAAAAGGCTCGTCTAAAATAATGACTTCAGGATTGCCAATTAATGTGGCGATAATTCCCACTTTCTTTTGGTTTCCTTTTGAAAAATCTCTGATGTATTTTTTGCTGTTTAAAATTTCTCCGTTAAAAAATTCGGTGTGTTTTGCCAATAAAGCGTCAACATCGGCTTTGTTCTGACCGCGCAAATCTCCAATGAAATAAAAATATTCTTCGGGCGTGAGATATCCAATCAAAAATGTTTCGTCTAAAAATGCTGCAGTTAACGGTTTCCAGTCTTCAGATTCATTTACTTGAAAACCACTGTTTTTAATGTGGCCCGTCGTGGGTTGGATTAAATCCAAAAGCAAACTGAAAAAGGTGGTTTTTCCTGCGCCATTATTTCCGACTAAACCAAAGCTTTCACCCTTTTTAATATCTAAATTATTGATATGCAGAACTTTATTTCCGTTATATGATTTTGATAGTTGGTTTACTTGTATCATGATTTTGTTGTGTTTAAATTATGCTTTTTGTTTGTAAGCGTTGATTGTCGAATATTTTTCAGCTTTGTAAATCTTTTCAATCATTGAAAAAACTTTGTTTCTGAAGGCAAAACCAATGACTCCTGTTAATGCCACGAGAATTAATCCAGCATTTGGACTGATTAATTTGTAACCTGCGATGTAAATCAGCATCGGCAATAACATTTTTGGCAAAGAGATCAACATCGTTTTTATGTTGAATGCTTTTTTATCGCCAAACGCACCTTTACTTGAACCCAAGTCAATTGGCGTTTTTACATACGCTCCACCAAGTAAAACCAACTGTGAGTTGACACCAATATTGAAAATTGCCCCAACGATAATAATTAAATATGCTTCTAAGCCAAAATATAAGTAAAACGATGCCAAAACCGTCGAAACGGCCGTTGCAATCACGATCATCCACCATTTGGCATTCAAATATCCTCGGTAAGAAATATTTTGAGTCATCATCAGCGGATAATATGCGCTGTCCCAACTTGGAACAAATTGACCAAAAGTGAACAAAAATCCGCCAGAAACGAAGATTCCGGCAAACATTTTCATCATCGGATTATCGTAAGTCTCAATACCGCCAGAGAAAAACAACAATCCATAAAAAAGGAAAAGCACGCTCATGAAAATCGTGGTTTTTGAACGTTTGTTTCTTTTGATCAAACGGATGTCGTTTTTAAGGAAGGTTCCGATGTTTCCAAATTGATTTAACCAAACGAATTCTTCGGTTTTGGCAATGTCGTGTTTTGACGAAAGTCCCGTGTCAAGATGCAGGTTTCTTCGAAAAAACTGAAAAGTAGTCACATACAATGCGATAAAAACGGAAATTGGAATTAAAAACAAATAATCGGTTTCAAACAAACCTTGAAAAAAACTAATCGTATAATCTGAAATGGTAAAATAATCGTAGTACTGCGCGATGCCCAAGCCAATGAAAATGACGAAGAAAATAATAAAAAGATAATCTTTATTGTTCAATAAAATGTTTAGAAAATTATTGCAATAAAACAGCGCCATCATGGCCAAATGCCAGAAAATTACATTCAGCGGGCTGTACCCTTCCACCAGCAAAACGATGGAAAATGGCACAAAAAAGAAAGAATGCACGAGGTTAAAAAACGACAGCATGGTTTTTCCCAACGAAAAATTGACAATCGTAGCTTTATTGATAGGCAAAGTCAGCAACGGCCTGATGTTCAGCACCGGAATCTTTTGCAAAAACAGACGCATCAAAAGGTCAAAAATCAAGTAATAAATCACATATTTGTTGACTTCAAAAAGTGGGTCGAGATTGGCTTTTTTCAATCCGTAAAAGGCGCCAATTCCGGCAAGAAGAAAAATGACAGCGTACATAAATGCCACTACTCCCAGTATAATCTTGAGTGCCAAATTGGTTCCAAAAGAAGCCGACCTTGTGAAAGACTTCCATTCAAGGTAGAGGAATTTTTTGAACATATTTTTTTGGTTTGGTTTGAATATAAGTAGGGAAAGTTCAAAAAATGTTACAGATTATTTTAAAATTTTAAGACATACATTTTTATAAATAAGCATATTGCTTTTTAAACTTCCTTAAAGTCAAAACATAATGAACAAAAAACGCGATAAGCAGAAAACTGACAATTCCTAAACTGTACTTATTGCCTTCAAAATTTTTATAAAATCCGTTAAAAAAGAGCGTAATAAAATAAATTACCGTGAGTGAAAAAGTGACTTGTTCTAAATAAGCAAACCGTTTTTTGGTGATTAAAGAATTGGTGGTTTGCATCAAACAAAAACAGATAATTGATACAAAAATCAAAATATTGATCGAAGGGAAAACAAATTCGGGTAAAAAATAAAAGCAAATCGCAGTTGAAATCGCAATCAAAATATTATAAGGTTTGTACAATGTTCTCAAAAAACCGTTTAGAGAAGCCAAATATTTGTTGCGTTCACGCAAAACTTTTTTTTTGTTTTTAGCCATAAAATCCTTGAAAGCATCATAAAATTCTACATTTTCAACTTCCATTTTTTCTTCCACCGCAGAAGCAATATGATCGGTTAATTCAGTCCGAATATCCACGAAAATGACATCTGATTTTTGCAGGTAAGTGTCGATGAATTTGATTTGTTCTAACGTAAGGTTTTGCATATTTTCAGTAAACTAGTTTGTTATGTTTGATTAATTGCTCAAAATGATTTTTGTAAAATCTAAAGTTTAATATCGGCGCGATAATCAAGAATGAAATTATAAAAATGACTGGAAAAACAGTATCGTTAGGCCTTTGCAATACGGCTTCATTAACAGTCAATGAATATATTGAGAGAAAATACATGAAGAAAAACGCTAGAAATTGTTGCTTGTATAAAAACCCGTATGTCGTTTTTTGTCGACTCATCCTGATTTTAAAATAACCAATGCCCTGAATAAACAAGAGGCTTGCCAGCAAATAACAAATTGCTTCGGTAATTTTTGCCAGATATTCTTTTGCATAAAGTAACACAAGCATTAAAATAAAGGACAAAACGATAAGCAAAATCATTTTTCTCCAATATATTTTTTTCGCTTTTTGGGTCAAAATTTGTGGCAATTCCCAAATATATCCAAAGGTGGCGCTAGTCGATTTTTTTAATTTCGGTTCCCATTTCTTTAAAATTATTTCTAAAGAGTTTTTAAAACTCAAGTCTTCTGAAACCATCAATTCTTCCACTTGCGTAGCAATATGGTCTAAAATCTCAAATTTATAATCAACATAAACGACGCCTGATTTTTCCAAAACCAAGTCTATTGCATTAATTTGTTCTTCGTTCAACTTCATAATTAAGCTAATTTAGGATTCACAATACTCTGCATGTTTCTGATAAATTCTTCTAGTTCCGCCAAGCGATTTACGGTTTCTGTCTGGCCACTTTCCGTCAACTTATAGTATTTCCGAACCCGATTATCCACTTTTTCCATTTCCACATCCAGCAGGCCTTCAGCTTCCAATTTATGCAACGCCGGGTACAGCGCGCCTTCGGTGATGTTCAATTCACCTTTGGTAATCTCCTTTACTTTCTGCGTAATTTCATAGCCGTACATTCGCCCGTTTTCACCTAAAAGCTTCATTATTATGGTATTGAGGCTTCCTTTATACAATTGCGAGTTTTTCATAAATCCGATTTTGAATTACAAATATACATAAGTTTCTTATACATAATAGTCTGATGTATTAATTTTAAGCATTTCTTATTTAAAAAAGTTTACAGATTGTTTACTTTTGCATAAAATAGAACACATGTCAACATTTTATAAGCTATCCATAAAAGAAGTTCGTCGCGAGACAAAAGATGCGGTTTCCGTACTTTTTAATGTTCCCGAAGCTTTACAGCCCAACTATAATTTCGTCGCTGGTCAATATATCAACTTAAAATTGACTTTAGACGGAAATGAAATTCGTCGCGCTTATTCCATCTGTTCTTCGCCAGAAAGTGGCGAACTTAGAATTGCCATCAAAGCGGTTTCAAATGGCGCTTTTTCAACTTTTTCTAACAAAAGCTTAAAAGCTGGAGACGTTATTGAAGTGGGAACTCCAGAGGGAAAATTCACGTTTGAACCAAATCCAGAAAGAAGTAAGAATTATTCTGCATTCGTTGCCGGAAGCGGTATCACGCCAGTTATGGCCATTATAAAAACAGTTTTAGAGAAAGAACCACAAAGCACTTTTGTGTTGGTTTATGGAAATAAATCGCCAGAAGAAACTATTTTTTACCAAGAACTTCATGATTTACAATTAAAATATACCGGAAGATTTTTTGTTCATTTTGTATTCAGCCAAGCGCGCGCCGAAAACGCTCTCTTTGGAAGAATTGAGAAATCTGCCGTGAATTTTGTCTTGAAAAACAAACACGCTACTTTGGAGTTTGACAAATTTTATTTGTGCGGTCCAGAAGAAATGATAAACACCGTAAATGGCGTTTTAAAAGAAAATAATATTAACGAAAAGCACATCAAATTCGAATTATTTTCAACTTCTACCAAAGAAAATAAAATCGACCAATCACTTGAAGGACACAGTAAAGTGACCGTGATGGTGGATGATGAAGAAACGACTTTTGACATGTCGCAAAAAATGACGCTTCTTGACGGTGCCTTGAAACAAGGAATTGATGCGCCTTATTCTTGCCAAGGCGGTATTTGCAGTAGTTGTATTGCAAGAATCGTTTCGGGAACTGCAGAAATGAAGAAAAACTCAATCTTGACCGACAGAGAAATTGCTGAAGGTCTGACGTTGACTTGCCAAGCGCACCCTACTTCTGCCGAAATTTATATTGATTTCGACGATGTTTAGTCAGTAATTAGTTTTCAGTTTTAAGCGATTTAAAATTTTCTTCGGATGAAAAAACCTCGCGATTTCTTTAAAAACAAACCTTCGCTTTTGGATGAAACAGAAGTGGAAGCGCTTTTAGAATATTGCGAAAATCTTGAAGAAGAACTAATCGATTTAAAATTTGAGAAAAATGCCAACAAAGAATTAGTGCTTCTGGATATGATTAAAGAAGTCATGAAAGGTTGCAAAGCCCTTGAAAAAGAGCAGATGGAACACGAGCGTTTTGGTTATGAAGCTCCTGATTATCAACAAACGGTTTCTAATTTAAAAAGCTATATTCAAGAAATTTGCAGGATTAATAAAATTTATCTTTAAGATTAATATACCGCAGATTCGCAGATAATAATTTTAAAATCTGCGAATCTGTGATTTTTCTTAGACTCCACTTTCCAATATTCAAAAAGCAATAGAAATTTTACATATTTTTGATTACACTTTAAAATCAGAAATGTATGAAATTGCAAAAATTATTTTATGTAGTTCTATTATCAGCCAGTATTTTTTCTTGTAGTAAAAACAGAAACCAGGAAGAAGCCGCAATGTCTGAAAGCGCAGAAGCTTCTGACAAAGATGCTAAAATGGTTTCGTCTTCGGCTGCAGTTGTTGATCCCAAGTCTGACCGAAAATTTATCAGAACCGCAGACTTGCGATTTAAGGTAAAAAACGTTGCGCAATCTACTTATTCTATAGAAAATACCGTCGCAAAATTTGGCGGATTTGTAACTTCAACAGAACTTCGAAGCAATATTTTAAATACTTCGACAACAAAAATCAACAACGATTCTCTACTTGAAAACACGCGTTTTTACGTCGAAAATAATATGATTGTCCGCGTTCCAAATACAATGTTGGACACGACTTTAAAAACAATCGCGCGACAAATCGATTATTTAGATTTCAGAATTATAAAAGCTGACGATGTTTCGTTGCAAATGTTATCCAACCAACTTTCGCAAAATAGAAACAGCACTAATCAACAGCGCGTTCAAGAAGCGATCCAAAATCGAGGCAAAAAATTAGGCGAAACTCTTGATGCCGAAGACCACTTGCACAACAGCCAAACTGAATCTGATGATGCAAAACTTTCGAATTTGTCAATGAAAGACCAAGTAAATTTCAGCACTTTAAGTCTGCAACTATATCAGCGTGAGGAAATTAAAAGCGAAAAAGTAGCGAATCCTGATAATGAAGAATTTAGAACCAGTCTTGGCGTAAGATTGCTCGACGGACTAAAAACTGGCTGGCATATCTTGGAAGAAATCATTGTTTTTATAGCCAATCTTTGGGCGTTTATCTTGATTGGTTTTGGAATTTGGTTTTTGTATAGAAAGTTTAAATCTAAACCAAAAGCGTAAATTTTACCGCAGATTCGCAGATCTTTAAAAAAATTTAATCTTTAAATCTGCGGTTACTTTTTTAAATTTTCTACAACTTTTTTCACAACGCTTTCCACAGAAATACTTCGCATCGCGTCTTCATAACCGTCCACTTTTTTATTTCCGTAAACGGATGTTGGAAGCAATGGATATTTTTCTCTGTCAGAAACCAAAGCCGAATCCATAGTTTGATTAAACGATAAGAATCCCGCATACGGATGTGTCGCGCCCCAAAGCGTGATGACTTTTATGCCTAACATTGCCGCAATATGTGAATTCCCAGAATCCATCGAAAGCATGACATCTAAGTTGGAAATCAGCTTTAATTCTTCTTCAAGTTTTAATTTTCCGGCGATATTAATTACGTTTACTTTTTGGGAAGCAAATTGGTTTAAGATTTCAATTTCTTTGTTTCCGCCACCAAAAAGGAAGATTTTGTTATTGCTGTTTTCGGCCAATTTATCAATGACTTCTTGCATCAAATCCTGCGGATAAACTTTTGAATCATATTGTGCAAAAGGTGCAATTCCAATCCAATTTTGAGTCTTTTCTCCCGTAACATTTAGAATTTCTGAAGAAAGATTTGCCTTCGACGGAAATATTGGATCATTTAGATTTATATCAAACCCAAGCTCTTGAAAAACCTTTTTATGCCTTTCAAACATTGAAGTTACTGGCTTAAAAATTTTGTTTTCAGCTCTTGTCAATGCTTTCTTTTCGGCTCTTCCTTTATCGACAAACGCAGTTTTTTTGCCACTTAAAGCAAAAAGATTTCTGATGATTTTTGAGCGTAAAACATTGTGCAAATCAGCGACTGCATCGATTTTTAGCTTCTTTAAATCTTTATACAATCGAAGCAATCCGAAGAAACCTTTGTGCCTTTCTTTTAAATCAATAGAAAAGAAATTTACATTCGGAATTTCGTCAAAAAAAGGCTTAAAAAACGGTCGGGAAACCACCGTGATTTGAACTTCTGGATGTTGTAAGACGAACGCCCGCAAAACAGGAACCGTCATCGCCACGTCGCCCATTGCCGAAAGTCTGAAAACTAATATTTGCTTGATTTTTGACATTTTTTTCCAAATAAAAAAGACTTCTGGAAACTTGCGCCTCAAAAGTCTTTTTTTTTATTTATTCTGTTTCATGCCGCTTAAGCCTTTTCTGATGAAGAAAATGCCGAATAACGCGAGAACAATTAATTTTAACGGTTGTGATTGCTCGGCAGTTTCAAGGAAAAATAGTTCATACAAAACGCATAAAAATCCGAGGAAAGTTAAGCCATAAACAATCTTAAAAAATAGTGGCTCTGAACTGAGAAAATTCTTTTCTGCCATTCAAAATTATTTTTTGTTTTGGTACAAAATCGGGTTCAAATCGTCGTCGTTATACATTTTCATCTGCTTGTACACTTTCATATATTTATCTCCGTTTTGAATATCTGTCAACAAATCGTCGATTGCCGTGGTCAAATCTGTTCTTTGTTCCAATAAAATATTCAATTTCACTTGACAGTTGGCAACGTGTTCTTTTGAAGCGTCTTTTCTGGTCACTTCTTCATTCATGTGATAGATTTTTAAAGCCAAAATCGACAGTCTGTCAAAAGCCCAAGCCGGACTTTCTGAATTGATTTTTGCGCTATCTTTCACTTTCACATCGCTGTATTTTTTCAAGAAAAAGCTATCGATAAACTCCACCATATCAGTTCTTTCCTGATTGGAAGCATCGATTTTTCTCTTTAAAGTCAAAGCTGCAACCGGATCAATATTTGGATCACGAATAATATCCTCAAAATGCCATTGAACGGTGTCAATCCAGTTTTTTAGATATAACAAATGCTCGAAAGTATCATTTGAATGTGGATTATTAATTGGTTGGTCAACGCTATCAAATTTGTGATAATCGTTAATACTCTGTTCAAAAACGGAATACGCTAGTTTTGAAAACATATTTTTACATTTAAAATACAAATATACTTTTTATACCTTTATGGCAGTGAAAAGATTTTAGATTTTAGATTTTAGATTTTAGATTTTAGATTTTAGATTTTAGAACCTTGAACCCAAAACCCATCACCTTATACCTTATACCAAAAAATATGCAAATCCATTATTTATCTGAAGAAAATAGCATCCTGAATCACTTTTTGGGACAAATCAGAAATGTAAATGTTCAGAAAGACAGCATGCGTTTCCGTAGAAATATTGAGCGAATTGGCGAAGTGATGTCTTATGAATTGAGCAAAAACTTGCATTATAGAAATATCGAAATCCAAACGCCTCTTGGAATAAAAAAGACTACAGAAATTGAAGATGATTTGGTTTTGTGTTCGATTTTAAGAGCTGGTTTGCCTTTGCATTTGGGTTTTTTGAATTATTTTGATGCGGCTGAAAACGGCTTTGTTTCCGCTTATCGCCATCATTATAACAATGACGAAGCTTTTGAAATTAAGGTGGAATATCAAGCCGTTCCTAGTATTGAAAATAAGAACTTGCTTTTGATCGATCCAATGTTGGCGACTGGACAATCGATGGTTGCAGTTTTTAATAAATTGATGGAAAAAGGAACTCCGAAGGAAGTTCACATTGCAGTGGTAATCGCGGTTCCAGAAGGAATTGCTTATTTAGAGCAACATCTTCCTGATCATTGCCATCTTTGGGTTGCGACTTTGGACGAAAAATTAAATGAGAAAAATTATATCGTTCCAGGACTTGGCGATGCCGGCGATTTGGCCTACGGAAATAAATTATAATTGCGAGAAAAACGTCAATAAACTGCAAATCACAATCACATAAACGATCGTTTCTTTCATCCAATTAATTTGCATCGCTTCCACTTGATTTGTGGCCATAATGGCAACCGGAGCGAACGTAAAAATCATCATACTGTTATTTTTATCCGAAGAAATCAAAAAAACTACGGCTCCAAGAATGAAAGCTACGATGATTTTCTTGTAAGATGATTGCATATTCAAAGGTTTGCTTGGAACTGACAATGCTTGCGTCACAAAGAAAAATAACGCAATTACAACATACAATGAAAGGGCAAAATTCTGGTAATTATTGGTAAAATAATTGAAATTGAAATCAACATACGCGCTGTCAACCACAGAATCAATCAAGCTGTGATCAAAAATCATTGCGTACATCAAGCCGATAACTCCGACAGAAAAGAATGCGATAAAAGGCAAAACCCAGTTTCTATAATCTCTTGAAACGTGGAAAAGTATCGACACAAAAACAATCAGAATAAATAAAATACTCCAAAAATGAAAAATCGAAGCGACAAAAATCCACAGCGACGCGTCGAAGATTTTTTCTTTTGGCGTAAGCAAAGATTGTAGCGAAATCAACCTTCTCAATGCTAAAAGGATGAAGAAATTAGACAAAATCAAGTCGGTATTTCCAAAAGTTGTGGGAAATAATATCAAGAACGAAAAGAAAAATAAGAATGCAAAACTATTGTCTTTGCTCAATCCGTTTTTCTTGGTCACAAAATTTATGATTAAAAGTGAACCTACTAAAACCAGCAATAATGCGAGTTTAGCTCCGATTCCTTCCAACGTTTGAAGCGATTCAGGAAAGTTTTGTAGGTATAAAAAATAGCATACGACAAGTAACGTAGTAATTATTATGTAATTTGCTGGTCGAGATTTGCTAAAAATGCTTGTAATCATAAGGATATTTTATACTTTTGCAGTTGTAAAGATAATACTTGTTCGAAGATGAAGCTATAAAATGTTTTGTCTGACAAATTAAATATAAAGAAAACGATATGAAAGCATTTTTCGAAGGAATACAATATTTGTTCGTGGATATTTTGTTCAAACCGCTTGACTGGTTAAGAGAATTAGAATTAAGCAGCTGGTTTGGAGCAAATACTTTAAACTGGATTTTTATGATTATTTGCGCTGCAGCAATTGTTTACTGGATTAAACAATTAAAATTGCACAAAGAAAATAATGACGAGTATCAAGATACGACTGCACATTCTTTCTTGAAATAATTTTCATTAAAGCATAAAAAAATCCTAGAAACGAGTTATTCATTTCTAGGATTTTTTGTTTTTATAGGTCAAACCCAATGTCTTTTCTGAAATACATTTTGTCGAATTTCAATTTTTCTATATTTGTATAAGACTGACTTATAGCTTCTTGAAAGTTATTTCCATAAGAAGTTACGGCCAAAACTCTTCCTCCGTTAGAAACCACTTGTCCGTTTTCAGTTTTTGTTCCTGCGTGAAAAACGATCGAATCTTGCACATTTTCAATTCCTGAAATTGCTTTTCCTTTTTCATAATCTTCAGGGTAACCGCCCGAAACCACCATAATTGTCGTTGCGCTTCTTTCGTCAATTTCCAATGTTTTTTCGCCTAATTTTTGTTCGGCAACCGCTTGAAATAATTCAACTAAGTCAGATTTAATTCTAGGAATTACAACTTCAGTTTCTGGATCGCCCATTCTCACGTTGTATTCAATCACGATCGGCTCGTTTTTCACATTAATTAATCCGATGAAAACAAAACCTTTATATTCAATTCCATCTTTTTGCAAACCATCAATTGTTGGCTTTACAATTCTAGTTTCGATTTTTTCCAATAAAACCGCATCCGCAAATGGAACCGGAGAAACAGCGCCCATTCCGCCCGTATTTAAGCCGGTGTCGCCTTCGCCAATTCTTTTGTAATCTTTTGCAGTTGGAAGAATTTTATAATTTTTACCGTCTGTTAAAACAAAACAACTCAATTCGATTCCGTCTAAAAATTCTTCGATAACGACTTTTGAACTTGCCTGACCGAATTTTTCATCGACCAACATATTTTTCAATTCGGTTTTTGCTTCTTCCAAATCTTGAATGATCAAAACGCCTTTTCCAGCCGCCAAACCATCTGCTTTTAAAACATAAGGCGGACTTAAAGTTTCCAAGAATTGCTGTCCTTTTTCTAAAGTTGCTGCCGTGAAACTTCCATAAGCTGCGGTTGGAATGTTGTGTTTTACCAAAAATTCTTTCGCAAACTCCTTGCTTCCTTCTAATTGCGCGCCATTTTTTGACGGACCAATTACCTGAATATCTTTTAAAGCTTCATCTTTCTTGAAAAAATCAAAAATTCCGGCCACCAAAGGATCTTCTGGACCAACTACAACCATCTCAATTTTTTCTTCGATAACTAACTTTTTTACAGCTTCAAAATCAGTTGGGCTGATATTCTTATTTATTGCAATTGCTTCAGTTCCAGCATTTCCTGGCGCCACAAAAAGTTTTGAGCATTTGTCGCTTTGCAACATTTTCCAAGCTAAAGCGTGTTCTCTTCCGCCTGATCCAAGTAGTAAAATTGTCATTGTTGTGTTGTTTGTTTTAATAAGTCCCAAAATTAATTGCTTTTGAACATAAAAAATAATTAATTTACTAAAAACTATCAACTTTTGGCTGTGTTCAAACTCTTCGACCTTTCTTTAAAAATAAATGGCTTCAAAATAGAAGAAGCTAAAAAAGATTTTGAGCGAATTCTCGAAATTCCGGAAGCTGATTTTGAAGCGTTTACTTTACAGAAAAGGAAAGAAATCATTGATTTCCATTTAAAAAATAATCAATTTTATAAAGAATTAACTTCAGGAATTGATACAACTGATTGGAATAAATTGCCTGTTCTTTCCAAAAAAGATTTGCAGAAACCATTGTCAGAACGGCTTTCAAAAGGATATTCTGAAAAGAGTGTTTTTGTGAATAAAACGTCGGGATCCAGCGGTGAGCCTTTTATTTTTGCTAAAGATAAATACTGTCACGCACTGACTTGGGCTTCTATAATTCATCGTTTTGGTTGGTTTGGAATTGATTTTAATACTTCTTATCAAGCTAGATTTTATGGAATTCCTTTGGATTTTTTCGGAAATAAAAAAGAGCGTTTGAAAGATTTTTTCGGAAGAAGATTCCGCTTTCCAATTTTTGATCTTTCGGATGGTTTTCTAGAAAAAGTTCTGCAGAAATTTAAGACCTCGAAATTTGACCACCTCAACGGTTATACGAGTTCAATTGTTTTATTTGCAAAATTCTTAGATCGAAAAAATATTGTTTTGAAAGAAGTTTGCCCCAGCTTGAAAGTTTGTTTTGTCACTTCAGAAATGCTTTTTGAAGAAGATAAAATTTTGATGGAAAAGCAATTCGGGATTCCAATTATCAATGAATACGGCGCTTCCGAATTAGATTTAATTGCTTTTGAAAATAAAAATGGAGAATGGCAAGTCAATTCTGAAACGTTATTAGTAGAAATTTTAGACGAAAATAATCAGCCGGTTGCAAATGGAGAAGAAGGAAAAATCGTAATCACTTCGCTGTATAACAAGGCGCATCCTTTTATTCGATATGAAATTGGCGATATCGGGATTTTAGACGAAAAAAGCACTTCTAAAAAACCAATTCTTAAAAAATTAATCGGAAGAACTAATGATTTTGCACTGCTTCCGAGTGGGAAAAAATCGCCTGGTTTGACATTTTATTACGTTACTAAAAGTATCATTGAAGATGACGGAAACGTGAAGGAATTTGTCATTAAACAAACAAAAATTGATTCTTTTGAAGTGGAATATGTTAGCGAAAGTCAACTTTCTGAAGAACAAATTTTAAAAATAAAAGATGCTATTTCACTTTATTTAGAACCAAATTTGAATTTTATTTTTATCCGAAAAAAGTCTTTGGAACGAACAAATCGAGGAAAATTAAAGCAATTTCAGTCTTTGATTTAATTTCGATATTTCATGAATCCGCGGTACATCCAATGTGCCATGTAAAAACACGATTGAAAAACAGTGAGATTTTCGACGTTTCGGTAAAATTGCCATTGGTATTTTAATAAATCAGATTTTTTTCTCGACAACGAATTTTTCCTGATTCTGTAAATTGCTTTTGGTTCTAAAATTCCGTACGCAAACGTAATTTCTTTCAAATATTTCAGCCACAAGCCCATATCTTGTCTTTTAAAGACTTCGGGCATTGTCTTTTTTCCAAGAACTTGAATGTCGATGAATGCGGTCAAACAACTGATGGAATTTGTTTTCAAAATGTCGAAATATGTCACTTTCCTTGGAACAATAAAATCTGAATAGACAAAATTCAGCGCTTCATCAGAACGTTTATATGATGAAAAAACGAAATGTATTCCAGTGGTTTTTATCGCCTGGATGCTGTTTTCGATAAAATCTGGAAACCAAATATCGTCGGCGTCAAGAAATGTCATGTATCGCCCTTGAACGGCTTCAATTCCTTTATTTCTGGCAATAGCTGGGCCCGAATTTTTGGTTAAGAGTAATAATTTAATTCGGGGATCTTCTTTGGAAATTTTCCTTACAATTTCGGTTGTTTTATCAGTCGAACAATCATCTACAATGATCATTTCCCAATCTTGATAGGTTTGATTTTGGACTGATTTTATCGTTTCAGAAATGAATTTTTCTGAATTATAAGAAGGCGTAATTATGGAAACTAAAGAATTTTCCATGATTTAATATGCTTTTTCTTCGCCTTTAAAAATGTTGATAACCGTTTGTACAATAATTTTTATATCAAGGATCAACGACCAATTTTCGATATAGAAAACATCATATTTTATGCGATTTATCATGTCATCATCTGTTTCAATTTCGCCACGAAATCCCCTAACTTGTGCTAGACCTGTAATTCCTGGCTTGACATAATGACGAACCATATATTTTTTAATTTTATTTCCGTAAGCCTTATTTTGTGACCAAAGATGCGGACGTGGTCCTACTACTGACATTTCGCCCAACAATACGTTTATGAATTGTGGCATTTCATCTATACTGGTTTTTCTAATGAACCTACCAATTTTTGTAACTCGCGGATCATTTTTCGAAGCTTCTGTTTCTGTTTTTTCGTTGACTTTCATTGATCGAAATTTATAACAAAAAAATTCCTTTTCTTCAAAACCAGGCCTTCCTTGCTTGAAAAAGACAGATCCTTTTGATTCTAATTTGATTAAAATCGCCAAAATTGGTGTCAGCCAAGATAATAATCCGATGATAACAAATAATGAAAATATAATGTCAAAAGTTCTTTTTAATATTTTTGTCTCGATTTCATCCAAAGATGTTTTTTGAAGTGACAATACGGGAAACAGTTCGTAATAATCGGTTTTCAGATTTTTTGAAAAAATAACCTTTGTATCGGGAATGAATTTTATGGTGATATTATTTAAATCGCTAAATTCCACAATTTCTTTGACTTGGTCGTTGGAAAGTTCACTTAACGAACAATAAATTTCATCAACTTGGTTTTTACTCGAAAATTCGCTAATGTCAGCGATTCTCCCTTTTATTTGCGGATCTGTTTTTTTGTCAGAGAAAAATCCTAAAAAGTTATAGCCGTAGTCAACTCGCGTTTCGAAAAGGTCTTTCAACTGGACTGATTCTGTGGTATATCCTATTATCAGTGCGTTTCTGAAATTACTTCCGGTGATTATTCTATATTTTTTTAGATTGAAAAAAAGAAAATATTTAAAAATAATAATCAATGCAAAGCTAGAAGTTAAGAAAAGAGCGATTGCTCGACCGCTGAAAACTGTCTCTTTCGCAAATGGAAAAAACGCGATTACCAACAGCAAAAAAACAACTCCTTGTTTAAATAATTTGGCTAAAATTTGGACTTGAGTTGTAAACCTGTAAACTCTGTAAAACTCTGTAAAATAAGCAACTAGCGCCCAAGCTAAAATTTGGTAGCTTTGATAGAGGAATACGTTTAAATTGAGTTCTCTGAAAAAATAGGTAGATAAGCAGATTATGACCAATAAGTCAAAAAACACGCTTATTGGTCTTAAATATTTTGAATATCTTCCTTTAGATGTAACCATTATTTTATGTACCCAGAAAAATCTTTGTGTTCTTCTTTTAATAATTCATCTGAAGATAACGATTTAAAATACTCGTAAGTAATCTTCATTCCCTCTGATCTTGAAATTTTAGCTTCCCATCCTAGAATTTCTTTTGCCTTTGTAATATCTGGCTGGCGCTGTAGCGGATCGTTAACAGGTAGTGGATGATACACCACTTTTTGATCAGTTCCTGTCAATTTAATTATTTCTTCGGCAAAATCTTTTATTGTTATTTCATCTGGATTTCCAATGTTTACCGGATAAACATAATTAGAATGAAGCAATCTAAAAATTCCTTCTACTTGATCATCTACGTAGCAGAATGAACGCGTTTGCATCCCATCGCCAAAAATGGTGAGATCTTCTCCACGGAGCGCCTGCCCAATAAATGCTGGGATTACTCGCCCATCGTTTAAGCGCATTCTAGGTCCGTATGTGTTGAAAATGCGAACTATTCTCGTTTCAACGCCATGAAATGTGTGGTAAGCCATTGTTATTGATTCTTGAAAGCGCTTTGCTTCGTCATAAACGCCTCTCGGCCCAATGGTGTTGACATTTCCATAATATTCCTCTGTCTGTGGATGAACAAGCGGATCTCCATAAATTTCTGAAGTTGACGCAATTAAGATCCGTGCTTTCTTCACCCTGGCGAGGCCTAATAAATTGTGCGTGCCGAGCGACCCCACTTTCAAAGTCTGGATTGGAATTTTTAAGTAGTCAATTGGACTTGCCGGTGAAGCAAAATGCAGGATATAATCTAATTCGCCTGGAACATGTACGAATTTTGTAATATCGTGGTGATAAAATTCAAAATTCTCAAGCTTAAATAAGTGTTGTATATTTTTCAAATCTCCGGTTATGAGATTATCCATCCCAATAACGTGATATCCTTCTTTAATAAAACGGTCACATAAATGCGAACCCAAAAAACCTGCCGCCCCAGTAATTAATATTCTTTTCATGGTATTTTTAATTCTGTTTTTGTGTGCTTTACGTAATTCGTAGTATTAAAAATACAATACAAAATTGTGAAAAACATCACACCTCTTTGCCTCCACAAAAAAGATTCTGTCAAAAATAAGGTTATCATTAGAATTCCGAATACAATATGGAGAAAATCTTTTGATTTAATCGAATTTTTTAAATTTAAAATAACAATAAGCAACAATAATGTGAAACCAAATATCCCGAGTTCTGCAAAATTTTGGATATATTGGTTATGAAAATTAAATCCTGCGTAGCCAGAATGCAGGTTATACGATTGATCCTTTTCTTTTAATTTTATTTTAGAAGCGTTTAATCCATATCCTTTCCAAAATATTGGCTCTTCCTTTAAAAGCTCTAAAAAGATTCTAAACTTATAAACACGCATAGCCGTGCCCGGAAAATAATCTGAAGGACTAAACATTTCTTTATTCCAGGCTTCAGCAACGTTGATTGTGTTCACGCCTTCTCTTTTATTTGCTGGATTTTCTTTAACATAAGAGAAATTTTTTGCTATTTCCATTTCAAATCGGTTCCTGACTTTTCCAAAGGAAAATATCACGAATAGCGCTATAACTAGACTAAAAATGTAGTAACTCTTAGCTCTGCTTGTTAGCTTTGAATATCTGAAAATATAGAATAAAAGTAAGCCGATAAAAGTTACAAGTACATTTTTTGAAGACAGCAGAATCAAGAAAAAGAATAGCCATGAGAGAATTAAATTTGATTTTAAGCTTCGATTTTCACTTATTAAAAAATAAAAAAATGCTATAGAAATATAAATCGAGACGTGAATAGCATTGACATCTTTCGTGACTAATTCGTGGTAGAAAAAAACTGCAGAATCCTTTGTAATTGTGTAGTTCGCCGATGCTTTGACAATCCAATAAAATGTCCACAACAGCATTCCATGACTGTAATATTTAAATAACTTGGTTTTTTGCTCTTTTGTGAAATTAGATATAAAAATAAACGCTGTGGGAATAAGTAAAAGCGCAATTTCTTTTGGCAATGCTTTCAGCGTTTGTTTCACGTCAATTGTCCACAGAAGTGAAAAAAACATAAGAAAATACAGCAATAATAAGAGTATTAAAGCCTTGCTGATTTTAAAATTTGCTTTTTTGAGGTTTAAGGAAACGGAAGCGCACAGCAGTATAAGTGCCGTATTGTTAATTGCAAGACTTGCTGGTATAGTTGTTAAAATTAAAATAGCACCAACAAACGAAGGATTTTGTTTAGTTTCTTGCTTTATGTCTTGAAAAACATTCTTCAAATAATTGTAAATAATCCCCATTAATTTTTGTCCAATTAAATTTATTTACAACAGCCTGAAAATTATTTTCGATAAGTTTCAAACTATTTTCCTTTTTTATTGTTGAAATCAAATTACTGACCTCTTTTGCATTTTTAAAATAAAATGCATTTTCCTCTAAAACTCCGCGATTAAAGTCGTTATTGTGAGCAACAATCAATGCTTTCGACGCCATTGCTTCTAATAAAGATGGATTTGTTCCTCCCACAGAATGTCCGTGGAAATAAATGTTTGAAAAATAACGCAAGTTATCAAGATGCTCTAAATTATAAATTCCTCCAACAAATTTAATGTTTTTAAAATTCTGGAATTTATTTTTTAAGTATGCGCCATATTTTGTGTCGTGATTTCCAATGACAAGAATTTTAGTTTCGTTATTGCTAATTGAAACACCTTCAAGAACCATATCCAAATTATTTTCTGGTTCAAAACGGGCCATAATCATGTTATAATTTCCTTTCTGAACATCATATTGAGAAATTATTTCCTCATTTGGATTTTCGAACGGATGCGCTCCATAAGCAATGTAAGTCGATTCTTTTCTATATTTTTCTAATAAAAATTTTTTAATTCCGAGTGAGTCAGAAACTAAATAATCGCTACTGATTGCGGCTAATCTCTCGGCAAATTTTAAGAATTGTTGTACCGGTTTAGAATATTTGGTTCGTTTCCATTCTAAACCGTCCATATTTGTGATGATGATTGCTTTCTTTGGCAAAAGTGCACACCAGATCGAATTGCTGGTATACCCGAGTTGCAAAATAATATCAAAATCTCTTTTGCGAGAATCCATAATACAGTTAAAATCATAGATAAACTGCCCAAAAGTTCCATATTTATATTCTGGATCGTGCTTATGGATGATATTTACTCCTTGAAAAGTTTTTTCTTGAAATTTGTGGTTGTGAGAATTGTAGCAATATACGTCGTGCCCTTTTTCGACAAGATATACTGAAAAAAATTCGGCAAATTGCTCAAATCCTCCGTAATGATTGGGTATTCCCCGCGTTCCCAGAATGGCTATTCGCATAACATTTTTTTGATGTGACAAAAATAATATTTAAGATTTTTTTAAGACTGATTTCTGAATATTATTTTCGTTCAAAACGTTAATTTAACAGATTATAGGCCATAATTGTTCGATTTGCTGTATCCTCCCATGTATAATTTTTTAAAATTTTCTCTTTCAAAATTGGATTTATTGGCTCCGACATTGCCTTTGAGATTGCGTTTCTTATAGACAGCACGTCGTCTGGCTCGCAGTAGTAAGCATAATTTTCAAAATAGTCAAACGTATCGCCTTTTTTGGTCACAACGATATTACAATCCATAACTCCAGCTTCCAATGATGAAAGTCCAGGCGTTTCCATCCAACTTACTAACGCATGAACTTTTGCAACCTCATACAATTTCCTCAAATTTTCATGGGAAACAGCTCCTAAAAAGAACACATTTTCGTCAGCTTCTTCGTGAACTTTAATTACATATTTTTTTTGATTTTGCGACTCGTTACCAACTAATACAAGCTTATAATCTGTTCCTTTCACTGCACGCACCAGGTTTAATGTCGATTTTCTGCCCTCTATTCTTGCAGCGCAGACAATACAATTTTCATATACTTGATAAGGATTTACAGTATCATTGTCCTTTGTCAAAAACACAGACTTGTCAATTGCATTTGGAATACTTACATACTTAAAATTTTTTAATTTAAACTCCTTTTCAACTCGCTTCATTTCCGAATCTGAATTTGGAAGAAATACTGAAGTATTTTCTACAATTTCTTTCATTAAACCATAATACCCCTTAAAAAGCATTCTATAAACTCCTTTATGTAATCTTTTTTCTTTAAAATGTTTGACAAAGGTTTTTATGTAACCAATTTGGTAAGGCGTGAGTACATTTGCTACTTTTTGAAAAAGGCCACCACGAGCTTTTCTTTCAAATTCTGTATAAAGTCCATAGATTGTCGATAATGCGATCTTTTTTCCTTGTCGTTTGGCATTTATCATTTGGAGATAAATATCTTGTGGCTCCATTAAATTGAAGAGATGAACGAAATCATAATCTTTAAGGTCTGGTTCAAATTCTAATGAAATATCAACCTTGATCCCTTTCTTTTCTAGAAATTCTTTTGTCTTCAACATTTGAATCATGTCACCACCAGGTGCATCAAATAGGTTTGTTCTTGTTTGAAATAAAACTTTCATTATTTTTTTGTCTGTTATTGCAAATATAGTTTTAATTAGTAGTTTTACGAATCAATAAATAATCATTTAAATCTTAATGAAAAAAGTGCTCTTCCTTTTTGGAACTCGTCCAGAGGCAATAAAAATGGCTTCGGTAATTAAATGTTTTTCTGCCGAAAAAAATTTTGAGGTTAAGATTGGAATTACGGCGCAACACAGAGAAATGCTTGATCAGGTGTTATCTTTTTTCGAAATTAATGTAGATTTTGACTTAGACATTATGAAGCCTAACCAGACTTTGTATGAAATGACATCAGTTTTAATTTCGAGAATTACTGAAGAGATTCTACTTAAAGAACATTTTGATTTTGTTTTTGTTCAGGGGGATACAACTACTGTCCTTGCATCGGCGCTCGCTGCCTTTTATCAAAAAATTAAAGTTGTTCACATTGAGGCTGGATTAAGGAGTGGAAACATGCAATCTCCGTTTCCTGAAGAAATGAATAGAGTTTTGACATCGCAAATCGCTACCTATCATTTTTGCCCAACTGATAATTCTAAAGAAAATTTATTGTCGGAAAATATTAATGAAAATGTATATGTTGTCGGTAATACAGTTATTGATGCTCTGTTGACAGGATTAGAAAAAATAGACAAATCTGGCGATCAGTTGTATTTGGATATTTTTAAAGAAATTGATTTTTCAAAAAAAATAATTTTGGTTACTTGTCATAGGCGAGAAAATTTTGGAGAGCCTTTTGAGGAAATCTGCGAGTCGTTATTACAAATTGCTGATAAATTTAAAGATGAAGTTCAAATTATTTATCCCATACACTTAAATCCCAACATTAAAGAAATTGCCTATAAAAAATTAGTTGCAGAAAATATAATGTTAATAAATCCTTTAAGTTATCCTGAACTAATTTGGATGATGAATCGGAGCTACTTTATTTTGACAGATTCTGGAGGAATTCAAGAAGAAGCACCTAGCTTGGGCAAACCGGTACTGATATTACGAAATGTTACAGAACGAACGGAAGGAGTCGATTCAGGAACTGCTGTTTTAGTTGGTTCTTCGAAAGAAAAAATTGTATTAGAGGCGGAGAAGCTACTTACTGATTTTGATTATTATTCAAGCATTTCTTGTGCTTCAAACCCGTATGGCGATGGTAATGCGAGTAAAAAAATTTTAGACGTACTTACTCAACAATAATCTTTTGTTTAGATCTTATTTCTTGGTAACATATTAGCAATCCAATAAGTATTGATTTGCTGTCTAAAAGATTATAAAGCCCCATAAAAACCCAGCTTGAAAAAATCATGAATATTCCCGTTCCGGTTAAAAGCAGGCTTACATTTTTAACAATTGGTATGGTTGATGGTCTCGTTTTTAAAAGCAGATAAATTGAATATAGGTATATTAGAATGCCGGTTAAACCTGATTTTAATAACACCGTCATGAAACCATTGTGTAAAAATGAGATATGCCTGAGCATCATATCTCCAAGCCAAACTTCTCTTTTTAGATCCACTCTCGATCCCATTCCCTCGCCGAATAAAACGGCTAGATGTCCTTTAGACGTTATCTGCCTCACGGTATGTATGTTTTCATAAGATCGATAATTGTCATTAAAATCTTTGTAGTCCTCAGCATTGATACGGGTTTTAAAAGGTTCAACAGGAGCAATTTTTATTTTATATAAAAGTGCTTCAATACCTTCCCCATTTCTTTTTGGATTTATGTAAAGGATTGTAGTGTAAAATAGTAATGCCGATATCGCAACTGTTGAAATTACAATCATGGAGTTTCGATTTATTTTATAGTATCCCATCATTGCCAAATACAAAATTGCAAATTGAATAAAGTTTGTGCGTGCCAAATATAAAAATGCAGATATGGCCACGATCACGGTGATTGCGGTTAAGTAATTTTTAGAGATCTTTAATTCAAATTTCTTATGAAAAATTAAAATAATTAGTGCGTATACTTCAAAGTCACTGAAATAGCCACCAAATAAGCGAAGATCGTTCACCGTTCTAGCTTGGTGGATGACTACAGCATAAAACAGAGTTAGGATGTGGTAAATCGCAATAAAAAATGCGATGTAGACTAGTATTTCAAATATCTTTGAATAACATCTTTTACAGAGTTGATATCCGATTGCAAGTCCCATTACCGGTTTAAGAAGATAGGTGATATCTCTAATAATGTAGTAAAGACCATAATCGTAAAATAACATCACAACTATTGCTATCGTTATTATCAATAAATAGCAGGTCATTAATTTTATAATGGTTTTGGAATACAACATGGTCACAGTAACAATGCTCGATAAAGACCATAATATAAATGTTATCTCATAATTATTAAAATATGGGATAAAGATACACAGCGCTAGGGTAACAATATATATGTGGCTTTTTTGAATTTTGAAACTCATTATAATACTTTTAGAACTTTTGCAGGAACGCCACCAATAATTGAATTATCGGGATATATTCCATTAACAACAGCTCCAGCTGCTACAACGGAATTATTTCCTACACGGCAACCGTCAAGAAAAGTAACCTTTGCCCCCACCCAAATATTATTGCCAATCACTATTCCTTTTGAAGTAACTCCTTGTTCTCTAATTAAAAGGTTGTGATCTGAAAAATTGTGGTTTTCAGAGTGAAAACTTATATACGACCCCATAATTACATCATTGCCTATTATTATTCCTCCAGCGGCACCAAATTGCGTGAAATCGCCAACGGCAGAGTGATTTCCTATCTGCAAACCAATCCCGTACTTTGATAGATGGCTGGTGGAACTTAAATTTGAATATGCGCCAATTTTAACACAGTCTCCCAAGATGATCGGCTCGCTCGAAAATCCGTCAATTTTACAATAACTGTCAATCGTAACGCTTCTCCCAAATCGAATATTTCTTGAGTTATAAATTTTCGCGTTGCTACCAATAAAAACTTTCCGTCCTGTTTTTAAAAAGCCCCTGAAAAGCATGAAAAGTCTTCGGGTTAAAACAATAATAATTAACCTATCTGGGATTCTAGAATCAATATCATAAGTTTTACCAGACTTATTTAATAATTTCTGGAATAACATTTTTATCATTTATCTCACTTTTGTAATTTTCAAAAATACACTTTCTAGAACTAACTTTCACTTAATATCTGGCGTTTTAAATTTAATTTTAAGATATATGGAATAAGTAACAATCGTACATAATTCGATTGCTATTAAGCTATAAAAGACGCCATAAATTTCGTAAATAGGTATCAATAATACAATGGCCAAGAGATTTACGACTACTAGGACCATCGTTAATCGCACATAAATCTGCTGCATATTTAGTGCTAAAAGCAATTGCTTTAATGGAATTGAAACTGCCAATAATATAGGCAACAAAGTTGCGATTCTTAACAATTGAATGATGATTTCAACATCTTTTTCGGTAAAATACCTGACTATCGGCGCTGTAAAAAAGTTAATTATTAGCATGCACATTGCAATGAATAGAAAATTTAAACCGTTATATTTTTTCCAGAATATAAGGCCTTCTTTCCATTTTTTCTCCATAAGAAAACAAACACGCGGATAAACGAAGTTGAAAAAAAGAAAAATATAAGTCTTAAAAACCACGATAATTTGCTCAACAATTTTATAATAACCGGCCATTAGATTATTGCCAAAAAAGCCAATAAGCATAATCGGAGCATACATCTGCATTGAAACAAATATTTGCGAAAAAAACATATTAAAGTTGCTACTTAAAAATAGAATTATTTCTGATTTACTGCTACTTCGAAGGGAAAACGAATTTTTTTTCATTATAAAAATAGTCATGATGCCGTTAGCTATAATTGACCCAGCTCCCCAAAATAGATTAATATATATATAATCCGACTTTTTAGTTATAAATAAAAAAATTAAAACAAGGTAAACGACTTTTGAAACAATTGTAGCCACGGTGATCGATTTAAAGTTTTCAAGTCCTTGTAAAAACCATGTTGGATTTAAAAACTGGCCGACTAATACTGAAATTCCTAAAAAGAAAAGCGCTGTTTCTTTTTTAAAGAAAGGTACTAAACAGAAAATTATAGATGCTACCGCCATTACAACCAACAACATAACCAATTTTGCTAGAAAGGTGGTAACAAATATCTTTTCAAGTTTTTTACTATCTTCTCTGTTTATCGCTACTTCTCTGACATTTACAATATCAGACCCATAATCAATGAAAACCATTAAAAAGAATGAAATTGCCATTCCAATACTTACTTTCCCATAATTTTCGATACCGCAAATAAAGACAATATAAGGTACAACTAATAATGGCGTAACCAAGTTGAAAACCTGTCCAAAGCCGTAGATGAGAAGATTTTTAAGATTTTTGGCATTAGCAAATGCCTGTACACTTTTTGTTAACAAATCAACTTGATATTATGTGACCTTTAATAAAGAAGCCATAAGTTTTAAATCTTATGGCTTCTATTTTTATTTTGTAATTTTTTTAATCTCGTCTTGGATTGAAACTTGAGGATCGTAAAATGGTGTAAAGAATTTCTTTGGGTTTTTTAAAAATGTGATCGTTCCCTTTGCTTCATCAATTTTAGTTTGCACAGAGTCGTTTGGGACAAAATATTTTAAAAAATCTGAACCTTTGCCTTCAAAAGATTTGCCATAATAATTAAATTTGAATTTCTCTAAAATTACGTCTCCTTGCTCTTTATTTATACCAAAATCGATTCTAATGTTTGTAGGAATAATCTCCTCAGAAAGATTTAATGTGACCTTTTGACTTTCTGATTGACCTTTTACACCGCTCCAAACCGCTTTGTCCGAAGTGAATTTATTAGTACCATCTTCTGTAAAATATACTGTGAAGTTATCTTCAACCGGCGCAACAACATCCAATTCTACGTTAAAAAATTCATTTACATCTTTTTTTGGCGCAACTACATCATCTTGTTTTTTGTTGTCGTCTTTACAAGAAATTATCGCTAGTGAAAATAATGCTAATAGTAGAAGTTTTCTAGTTTTCATATTAAGTTAAATTATATTTTTTACAATGTAAAATTATATTTTTTTAGATATAAATCAAATGAATAATTTTAAATTGTTAATGTTTTTTTAATTCAACAGAATACAGTATTGCATTTCTATCTTGACCGTCTTCAAAGACATCGTTATCATACAATATTTGAAACCTAGCCTTATCATGTTTTTCATATGAAAATTGCACTGTTTTGTATTGATTATTTTTGTCTTCACTTAAATAAAAATTCGCGATTTCTTCACCATTTAACCTTATTTTTAGGTGAGCATTTTCGCCCTTAATTGGCGTTTCTGGCAAACTATTCCCTTTTATAATTAAATCATACGATCCTTTTTCTAAAGCGAGAAATTCTGTTTTAATATTAGCGTTCTCAAATAGTAGTAGATTTCCATTTGAGTCTAAATTAATTGGGCTGAAAAAGCCTAGATTAAAACTTTTGCTGGACAAAGATGGATTTGATTTTGCGATGTAGTAATTTGCCCAGCAGTCAAAAAACTCCAGTTTTTCTGTCATCTCAAACTTTGCCTTTAAATATTCCTCCGCATCTGGACTTAGCTCATATTTCTGAAAGTGTGCACCAACAAACCAAAAGTTTTTTTCTTTTGAAGGGTCTGCCCTTAGTTCATCTACATAAGCCTGTAGCGTTTGTTCTTTAGTTGGTATCTTAGTGTCACCCTTGTTTAAAAAATTATTTAAGTGCCAGGCCCATGATGAGACTACTAGATCGTTTGAACTATTTTTTTTTATAATTTCTTGAGTTAGTTCTCTAAATTGTGTTTTTGTTACCTTGTTATAATAATCCTTAACAAGTATCGTATCAGATAATGCAGAAAATAAAAACAGACAGACAATTGAATTCTGAATTAATTTACTTTTAATTTTAGTTAGGCCGATAGCCACCATTATCAAAACTGCCGGTAAGATGCTTATAAAATATCGATCAATCATAATAGGTATACTTAAATAAGTTCTTAGAAACGGAATAGCGAGCGTGATTACAATCCAAACTATTAAAATAACAAAACCAAATAAATCATTATCATTAACTTCTTCCTTTTTGTGTTCTTGGTCAAATATCTTAAAGAAGTAGAAGATAATTAGCATGGATGACAGATAGACTAAAACTTCTGCATTGCCAAAAAAACCTTTGAATAAAATAGAAAACACCTCAGCGGTCGGCAACTGTATCCATGATGATTCTACCTTTGCAACAACTAAAAGTATTTTTAAAGCTGGTATCCATAATAAAAATGAAGCAATTCCCGAAATTGCAGATAAAATAAAAATTTTTTTTCTTTCAGATTTTCCGGATTTAATTAAAAAATAAAACAGTATTAAGTATTGTGAAACGAGAACAAACAATGCGAAAAAGTGAGAATATATGAGCAATGTCGCAAAAATAGTATAGAAAACTGAATTTCTGACGCTAGGTTTTTTTATGAATTTAATTAGGAAATAGAAAGATAAGGTAGACGTTAAAAAAAGTAAAGTATACATTCGCCCTTCTTGAGAATAAAAAAGATGAAAATGATTTACCGAAGTTAAGGCAGCAACAATTAATCCGCCTCTTTTGTTAATTAACTCTTTTCCTAAATAATAAATACTTATAATGCCAGCAATACCTAAAATAGCGGAAAACGCTCGCATTACAAATGTGGTGTATCCAAAAATTTGAAACACTACGTGTAATGAAAAATAGTAAAATGGTGGATGAGGATCATAGGCCTTTACAAATGAATAAATGTCAAGAAATTTTTTCTGCGGATCAGATTCAATGTAGGAACATATCTCATCTAACCAAATACTCTGAAAATCAATTTTATAAAATCTTAAAAAAGTACCGAATACCACAATCAATAATAAAATGTAATTTTGTTTTATCCAATTAATGACCTTCATATTATTTATAATTTTTATTTAAAAGATAAAGTTCTTTTATAATTTTAAAACTTGTTTTCCAGCTTAATTTTGAACCTTCAATGTCGCGCCATTCTTTAAGCGGAAATTCACAGGCTTGAGCTAATTGATTCTCTTTTTTTAATCGAATAAATACCTCAACATCAAATAGCCAAGATGTAAAAAATGGTCTCGAAAATGCAATTGGAATTATTTCTTTAGAAAATATTTTAGCACCACATTGTGTGTCATAAACACCTAATTTAAATTTAAAATTTATTAAGGTAATTATCACTCTCCCAATGATATGACGTTGCCATTTTCTATTGATGTTTGAGTTAAGCAATAGAACCCTAGAACCAAAAATTAACGGATATTTTTTAATTTGTAATTCTTTTAAAATTCTCAAAACTTCATCAGCAGGCGTAGAAAAATCAGCATCAAAATAGCCAATATAATCATAGACATTAATAGATAAAACTTCATTTACAGCTTTAAAAATAGTATTGGCCTTGCCAGAATTTTCAGTGTAGTTCAATACAAAGCAACGCTCAGGATTTTGCAGTGAAAAAGCAGTTATGATGTCAAGTGTTTTATCTCTGCTTCCATCGTTCGCCAGATAAAGTGTAACCGAATTGTCATTCAAAAGTTCTAACAACGAAGATTCTTTAAGTCTCCTTTCTTCATTATAACACGGAATGATTATGGCTATTTTTTGCATAAACAGTAACATGAAAGTCCCGGAATCTGAATACCAACTTTTTTAAGCAGTAAGCTTGTTAGAAAATCAATTTTTAACATCGAATTAATTAAACCAGTCTTAAGTTTTCCTTCGTCCCAATTGTCAATTGATGCTTCTTTATCCTTTTTTAAAAACTTATCTAATTTTCTAAAAATCAGCAAACTTGTAAAGTAATATCCTTTGTCAATAATCTTAAAGTCATTTTTTGACAGAAGATTATAAAGCTGTTTTAAAGTATATCGTCGATAGTGACCCAAAAGAACATCGTGACTCGAAAAAACAGATTGAAATGCAGGAACTGCAAAGAAATAGTGATTATTATTCTCTTGTTTTAAATCGTCTAAGATTATTTTCTCATCTTCTAAATGCTCCAAAACGTCCATACACAAAAAGAGCGTATCTTCTTCAGTTGGATATTTTTCAAGATATTCTTTCAAATTTTGAACATAAATAACTTCGCTATTACCATTATTCTTTTTCAACTGCTCAATAACATCTGGAGTGTATGCGGTATCAATCGCAAAATATTTTTTAGCAAGTTTCTTTTCAACTAATGTATGAATAACGTAAGCGTCTCCGCTTCCAATGTCAACAATCCTGTCCACAGGGAAATCAATTTTTGCCTGATTCAAAAAAGTATGTAGCACGTTTTTTCTAGAAGTTTCCCACGGATGCCTCTTATATGCGCTCTTATCTTCTAACCTTGAAAATTCTGAAATATCCATACTTTAACTATTATTGTAATCACTGATCAATTTTCGTCTTTAAAAATTACGCAACGCGATTGGTATCCAGCTTTTGCATCTGACTTTTATAAAACGATCTCAAAGCGCCAAATAGCAAAAATAAAGCAACAAAAAGCAAAGGAATCGTAAACTTCAATTTTCCGTTTAAAGACTTCGTATTTTTAATATTAAGAACGGTGCTACTGTCCTTAACAACCTTTGTCGAATTGATTAATTCAATCTTTCGATATGCAATTGTCTGAATTAATTCAGTTTTGGTTTTTAAAACGTCATTTAATTGCGAGTTTTCTTTATAGTAAAAAACTTGATTGCCTTTTTCCGCAGACGCTGGAACAGAAAAACTTGCCAATAAGTCATTAATCTGATTTACAGTATTTTGGTCTGCTTCATTATTTAGTTTTAAACTTTCAACAACTGATTTATGAACTTCTTCAAAGTAAGGATTATCATTTAAATATTTTAAAATTGGCTCTAAAACCTCTTCCCTTTTCATCAACTTATCAGTCGTTATTTTGATCCTGTGATATTTATAATTTCGGCTAGTAGTCTTGTCTTCAATGATTTTATTGATGTCTCCATTTTCAGACATTAATTTAATTACCTCAAAATTTCTATCATTTTTATTGGCAAATTCATAAATATCATTGATTGGTTCAATCGAAATCTCGCTCAAGTTTTTTGGAGTTAAAATACCTATTGACTTTAAAAATTTAACGTCATTTTCTCTTATTTTTGAATTGATTAGTTCAATTTTAGAGTAAGTATATTCAACACTCCCAAAGTTAGGTAACACCATGACTTCGTGATTGTAAACGGTTGTATTTTTATCCAAATAATATCCAATTCCCGCTCCCAAAACAAACAAAACAATCAATACAATTAAATTTCTTTTCACAAAAAGAAACCCTCTAAAAATCCAACTTAAAAATCGTTCATACGCGCGACCCATTTTTTGCGAAACCTGTCTTAAATCAATTTCTTGATCGTTATTATTTGGAGTATTTGAACTCATAAATGATAATTATTTTTTGTTAAAGATTTGTTCCAATATTTTTATAGTAATCAAATAAGTAGGTTTTACACCGGTGGTTCCAAGTCCGCCCGAAGCCAATGTGCTTCCGGTTTCCAACGGATTATCCGATGCATAATACGCATATCTTACTTTCACATCTGGATTGATGCTTTTTCTAATTTTTGATGCCGACTGAATCGCTTTTTGGTAATAAGAACCTTCCATTTCAAGGCCAATTACACCCCAAGTCGATTCATGGAAAAATTTCAATAAATCCTTATTTTGAAGCGAAGTTCCCAAAACAGAAACCATTGGTCCCGCGTAAACCGGAATATCATTTCCTTCAAACATCTCCGCAGTCAGCTCATTTTCAAACGGATAATTGTCTCCAGTTCCTTCATTTATGTGCGCGGACGGAATCATTATATCTCCTTTTCCACCTTCAAGAATTCCGGCTTTTCCCATAATTGAAACCGATTCTACATTTAAGAAATATTTGTTTTTCTCAAATTTATAAGGCTTCAATAATTCGTCAATCGTTTCATAAGCCTGTTCTCCAAACGCATAATCCATCACGATAATTACCGGCGGATGCTCGCCAATTTGTGCTTTTGGAAACGCAGATTTTGCCCAATCAATTTTGGCCGTATCAAAAATCTGTACGTCGATATTGGTTCCAGAAGCAGCATCAGGAACTGAAATCATTCCGAATTTTAGCGCCACTTCTTCCACTTTATCACGAACGTCGTTTGCTCCAGGTTTGCTCAATTCTTCATAAATAAAAAAATCAGACTTGTCCTTGAATTTTGTTTTCAGCGTGTGCGTGGCAAAAATCGAGTTCATCACACTGTGCATATTCGCACTGATAATGTGAATTGGGCGGTCTAAAAGTTCATTTTGCCTTAAAACTTCCTTGATGTTATTTGCCCAAATTTCGCCGTGGATATGGTGACCCAAACGCTCACGCAAAATCGGACTGAAAGTAATCGTTCTTTTATTATTGAAAATCACTTCTTCAATCGCCAATTTTCCTAACCAGTAAATGACATGCAAGAAACGGTCTGGTTTTTCTTTGGTTCCAAAAGCTTCATAAATATCCAAGATTTCCTCAAAAGAACGTCCTAAAATATTGGAAGCGTGCGAAATAGCAATTTCTCTTTCAATCAACGGAAGCTCTTCGTTTTTGAAGACAATTTCCTGTAATTTTTCCCAATCTCTGGTAAATTCTTTGGTATTTTCATCCAATAAAACTCTGTCTTTGATTTTATGCGACTCGATGAAAATAAAAGTCAAATGCGTCAAAATATCATAGATATCAGAACGACCTCGTGTGATTTCCACGTTCATTTGTTCATCGTCAATTCGGTAGCAATTACGCTTTCTTTTTGGAGGAACAATCGGTGTAAAATGCGATTTTGAGTAGCCTTCATCCGAAGTTAAATTGATGAAACGACATTCTTCAATTCCCACCGGAAGCCTCTCGATTACATACAATAATCCGCTTAATTCCACCTTTTCTTCCGCAATAGTTCCATAAATTTCCGGACGCAATTGCAATAATGCTTCTCTTAATGTTTCTCCCGAAACGCCCATTGGTTTATAGAAGCCTCTATTAAACAAATGGCGCATCGTGATGTATAATTTCTCAATTGCCGCCGAAGATTCTTGGGCTCTTGATCGTGATATATTTTTAGTTTCTTTCATTCTTTTTAATTTCTAACCCGCAAAAGTAAGATTTTTATTTTTAATTAACTTTAACAGCGACTTTGTCTTAATTTTATCTAATTATTAATTCGTCAAAATCAAGTTGATCGACGGTTCATAAATTGTCGTCGTCTTTCCATACGGATTCAGTTCTTCCTTGCTCTGCTTGATCCATTTTCCGCCAGAAAAACTAAACAAATGCTCTTTTTCAACCGCATTGTAAAGTACCAAAGGCGCAAAACTGATTTTGGTTTTTGTGGTATTTGAATTGTAATCAGTGATGGTTTTTGAGATTTTATTTTTCTCAATCAAAAGCCTTTCAAAAACCACAAAAACGCCGGTTTCAGGCATTTCCAGATTAAAATCGGTCAAATCGACTTCTTGCTTCGTGATTCCTTTTTTCAATGTTACTATATAATTTTTGTCTAGTAATTCATCGCCAGGATAACCGCGCTCGTCAACTTTATACAATTGAATTCTGATCGTCGCGCCTTCAATTTTGCTGTCAACAGTAATTGTGGCTTTTTTAATCCAGCTTGTTTTTTTGTATTCGGGCAAAAAAGGGAAAAACTTGGCGTCCATTTTTGGTCCGTTGTCAAAAGCTTCGGCAACTCTGTTTTTGGTTTTCCCAATTTCGATTTGTGTTTTTTCCTTCCTATTATTTGAAATCAAAATCTCGCCAATTTCAACAGCTGACGGAGACAAACTCACAATTTTTGATTCAGAAACTTTTACCACTTTTCTTTCAAATCCCAAAGCCGAAAAAACCAGATTTTTGCTTTTATCCGAAACATTGATGACAAATTCACCATTTTCTTCAGAAGTCGTCCCGATGTTTTCATTTTCCACCCACACGCTCACATACGGAATTGCGTTTCCAGAAAGACTGTCTTTAACGACGCCTTTGGTTTGGGCAAAACCTAAAAATCCAATAAAATAAAGCAATATGATAAGTCTTTTCTCTTTCATCTTTTTTCTAAACTAATTTATCTGCAATATTTCGATCATTGCTCAATCTCGGAATCTTATTTTGTCCGCCTAATTTTCCGATGGATTTCATATAATCTTGAAATCCGTTTTTAGAAACTTTAGTGATTACAAGCTTTCGCAACACATTTCCTACGATTAAATCGTCATAATAAATGTTTTGTTTTCGCATCGCGTTGTCAATTTTCAAGGCAAATTCGTCCATGTTTTCTGGTTCTCCCGAAGCTTCAGAATCAAATTCAATAAACCATTCGTGAAACGGCAAACCTTTATTTGGAGCAATTTGCGGGGCAACGGTAAACTCATTCACGCGCACGTTTGAATTTTCCATCGCTTCTTTCAAGGCTTCCTCCACTTCTTTCCCGATGACGTGCTCGCCAAAAGCGGAAATGTAATGTTTAATTCTTCCTGAAACAATGACACGATATGGCTTCAACGACGTAAATTGCACGGTGTCGCCAATATTGTAGCCCCAAAGTCCGGCATTGGTTGAAATTATCAAGACATAATTGACATTTAATTGTACTTCACCGATCGTATATCTTCTTGGATTTTCCGTAAAAAATTCATCGGCTTTGATGAATTCATAGAAAATTCCGGCGTTCAAGAGCAATAACATTCCTTTTGCTGACTGCGAATCTTGGTAGGCAAAAAATCCTTCGGAAGCCGGAAACAGTTCAATTGAATCTACTTTTCTTCCGATTAAATTCTCAAATTTGGCACGATATGGCTCAAAATTTACGCCTCCATAAATGAACAAATTAAAGTTTTTGAAAATTTCGCCGACAGGCTTCCCTCCTTTTTGTTTCAGCTTTTCAAAATACATCTGAACCCATGACGGAATTCCGGAAATGACGGTCATATTTTTGTCAAAAGTTTCTTCCACAATCGCATCAACTTTGGTCTCCCAATCTTCAATGCAATTGGTTTCCCAGCTGGGCATTCGGTTTTTCTGTAAATATTTTGGAACAAAATGCGCCACGATTCCGGACAATCGTCCAAATTGAATTCCGTTTTTTTCTTCCATAATCGGACTTCCTTGCAAGAAAATCATTTTGCCCGAAACAAAATCGGCTTTGCCCGTTTCGTGGATGTAATGAAGAATCGCATTTCGCGCGGCTTCAACGTGAAAAGGCATTGATTCCTTGGTCAACGGAATGTATTTGGCACCAGAAGTGGTTCCGGAAGTTTTGGCAAAATACAGCGGTTTTCCTTTCCAAAGCACATTTGCTTCGCCTTTCACGACTTTATCAACATATGATTTCAAACCTTCATAATCCCGAACCGGAACCTGTTTTGCAAAATCAGAAAATGATTTTATTTGGCTAAAATTATGGTCTTTCCCAAACTGTGTTTCCTGCGCATCTAAAATCAAACTCTTGAACACTTTTTCTTGAGTTTCAATCGGATTTTTGGCCCATTTCTGGGTTTTATCATAGATTTTTTTGGCGAACTGCTTGGCTAAAAAAGCTTTTATTGACATTCTTTATTTATGATTTTGATTTGAGATGTAAACTCAAATTGATATTTATTTAGGATTTGCGAATTTCTTTCGCAATGCTATTTCTGTGGTTAAAATTGGAATAAAAACGGCGAATAATACAGCGATATTAATATAATTTTCCGGTAAATCAAAAAGACCTAAAAGACAGAAAGGCAAAATAATTCCACCAAATTTCATCAATTCTTTTGCAGAATATTTTTGCGAAAAGTCCCATCGTTCCTGAGATTTCATCGAATTCATAGTTCGATATCCATAAAACAGATTTATTTTTTTTGGCGGAAATCGATACATAATAAACCCGGCGATTATAAAAATCGAACCCGTCAAAAGCGGTAATTGGTTTATGTTTTCAGTCCATTCCATATTATTCAAAATCTATAAAAGTTGTGGGATCGATGGCAAAACCGTCTTTCCATAATTCAAAATGAAGGTGAACTCCTGTCGATTCTTTTCCGGTTGTACCTGCTGTGGCAACGACTTCGCCTGTTCGAACCACGTCGCCTTGTGATTTTGCGAGCGAATTGGCGTGTTTGTAAACAGACAGAATTCCCTCGCCGTGGCGAATGATGATTACATAACCATTTGTGGGCGTCCAATCAGCAAAAATCACGGTTCCGTTGGCCACTGATTTTATCGGAGTGTTTTTTGGAACGGCAATATCCACGGCAAAATGCTTCGTCTTTGGATCGTATTTATCAGTAATATGTCCGGTAACTGGCGGAAAAAGCACCAGATTTACTTTGGCTTCAGCCTTATCGAATAAATTATATTTGTCTTCTTGAGCCACTTGTTCTCTGAGTTTTAAATCGGCAGAAGTTGGCTTCAAATTCACGTCATCTTCGTCTAAAAGTTCAGCCGCTTTTATAGAATCTTTGTTCAATTTTGCTACCTCAACGTCGCCTGCCAAAACTTTTTTTATGGATTCGATATACGCATTATTTACTTTAATAGCTTTTTCTAAAGAGTCTGATTTTAAGGCCAATTCGGTCGCTTCTCGTTTCAATTTTGAAGAAGCATAACCCGGAATATATTCTCGCAATGGCGTGAACGCAATGATATATGTGGTAATTGCGATCAAGAAAATGGCGCCTCCGGTCAACACCACAAACACGTTCATCAAGTTCAATTTTAGCGAAAAAATTTCTTCAAAAGTTTCCTCATTCAAAATAACCAAACGGTTTTTTGTCAGTAACTTTTTCTTTAAAATTTCTCGTTTCTGTCTCTTTGCTGACATGGAATTGCTGTATTTTACAAATATAATAATTTGACCGTTTTTAGCTGTGTTTTATGCTATTACTATATGTTATTTGTTCAAAAATTTTTAAATTGAAACCGATATCGATTTTTTGTCGTAAATTGGTTTTAGAAGATACAACGTTTTTAACGTATTATTATTAAGTGGAACGTTTTTCTTTTTTATCTTTGTAAAATATTTCTAAACATTGCGAGAGCAATAATTTTAAACATCATGGGAAAATTAGGCTTAACAGAAATACTTGTAATCGTCGCTATCATCTTATTACTTTTTGGAGGTAAAAAAATTCCAGAATTAATGAAAGGTTTGGGTTCAGGTATAAAAGAATTCAAAAATGCAGCTAAAGATGAGAATCAACCAGCGGCAGCTAAAAAAGAAGAAGAAAAGATTTAACAAAGCTTTTCCACTCGAAAGCTTTTGTTTGAAGCCTCAAAGATTTTAGAAATCTTTGAGGCTTTTATTTTTTATACTTTCCGGACACGATCAGTTCTGAATTTTATAGTTTTATTTTATTTATCGCAATTTATTTGTATAAATTTCTAATTTAGTAGCATAAAATAACTTAAAACTATAAACATATGAAAATTGTAAAAACTATTCTCAGCATTTTGTTTGGACTGATGTTCATCAACGCTGGTATTGAAAAATTCTTGCATTATATGCCAATGCCTGAAATGCCTGCCGAAATGATGAAAATCAATGAAGCGTTTGGAACTATCGTTTGGTTAATGCCACTTGTTGCTGTCATCGAAATTTTAGGCGGTTTGTTATTTATTTTTCCGAAGACAAGAGCTTTAGGAGCGATCGTAATTTTGCCGATAATGGTGGGGATTATTGTTCACAATGCAGTTTATATGCCGTCTGGTCTATCAATCGCAGGCGTATTTTTGATAATAAATATCTGGATGATTCAAGATAATTGGGAGAAATATAAACCGATGTTTAGATAAAAATTTAACAACCCTCGAGAAATTCTCGAGGGTTTTATTTGTATTTTTTTAAAGTCTTTAAAAGTGTATTCCGTATCTCTTTTTTTAGACTTAATGGTTCAATTACAACGATTTCAGATCCCATAGATAGAATTTCCATTATAAAGTCATATGTTGGATGGATAGTTAATTCTAAAATAGCAAACATCTCATTTTCGGAAGCTATTATTTGAGATTGATGAAGTGGCAACGCTTTTAAATAAGCTGTCTGAAATTTTGAAACTTCTAATGTAATCTTAATTGGCGCTTCTTCGCGAGAGATTATTCCAAAACTATTTTGAAACAAAGAAGTATGGGTTATATTCGTTTTTTTATCGAATTTTTTATCGCTTATTTGTAAACTAGAAATCCTATCCAATCCAACTGTTCTGATTTTTCCAGTGTTAGTTTCTATGCCAATGACATACCATCTGTTTTTAGACTCTTTTAAAAAGTAAGGTTGTATTATTTTATTTGAGTTGAAATCTTCCCAATACTTTTGATGGTAAAATGACACTTCGAGATTATTTTTGATTGCGTGGATTAGCTGAAAAATATGCTCTGTACCGCAAGATTTTCTCTGCTCAAAAATAATTTCGTCGCTAAATTTTTGGGCAATTTGTATTGTATCTAAAATATCTGATGCTTCTAAAAGTCTATCGCTTCTGTAGTCAATAAAACTTTCAGTTATTTCATAAACTTTTTCTTTTCGATTGTATTTTATTTCGATGTCATATATTGATTTAATTTCGCTAATATCTCTTTGCAAAGTTCTTACCGAAATGTCATAATTTTCTTCATCAAACTGAGATTGGATATTCAAATATTGCTTTAATTCTTCGAAAGAACTTGTTTTCGACTTGAGTTTATTAATGATTAAAATATGGCGTTTAACGAATTGTTTCTTAGACATTTGATTCTTCTTGGATTCTCACTATCTTAATAATTCCCTCTGTGATTTCTCTGTAAATTTTACTGTCTGAACCTTCTGCAACGTCTTGCCATATTTTTGCATCACAACTCCAATTTGCCTCTTCTGCAAATTTCCAGATCCACAAATCGCTAGTATTATAATCTTCCAACTTAAGCTTGTTTATAATTTCGGCTTTATTTACTTCTGGAAAGTTTGATTCAAATAGAACTCCATAAAACAGCCCATTATAATCATTTTCAAAAATTATCCCGATAGTTATACCTTTATTCTTCCAAGAATCTGGCGTTAGATACAAACCTTGGTCTTTTTTTTGGTGAATATAAGTTTTGTCTACAACCATACCGTTGCTTGTTGCGAAAGTTTCTATGCAGTCAAAGAATTCTGAATACAAACTTAACTTAAGCGCATGTATATTGTTAGCTATTTCAAAACTTTCGCCTATTGAATTTTTCATTTCATTTACAAGTTCCTCGCTCATTTTTTGACTAATTGTTTGGTTAGTAATATATTTTAGATTGTTTCGATATTGCTTCAATGTTTCTGATATTAGTGGGATTTCCTTTGTAATATCAATACATTTTTCAATCCATTTTAAAATTTCAGATCTATAAGAAATTGGATAATATAAGCACTGATGACAATTTTGCTTATTTTCAGCTTTGCTTTTTTCATAATTACTTTTATCTTGGAAATTAAAATTTTTTCCATTGACTTCTTGATTATTTTTATTTATAAATTTTTCTTCATGCCCAACTAATTTACCATCCAGTGTTAAGTAGACAATGTAAAAATCTTTATTTTTTGTCTTTGCGTAATTATAATACCTTATTAACTGGAACGACTGATCTGAAGCTAAAAGTTTATTTTCAATGAGCAAAATTTGTTCTTTATCTTCAATAATTATATCAATTCTTCCGCCAGTTATCTCGTCCCAATCATTAAATAGTGAAATTGACCTCTCAACTATTTTTTCGCTTGTAAGCTTTGAAAATTCCTTGATTTCAATTTTGAAATTATTATTTAAAATATTAATAAATTCGATCAAAAATTTATCTCCAAACCCGTGAGTTCCTTTAGGATTTAAAAGTTCGCCAATAATTGCGGAGTGAGTATATACTTCATTATACTCCATGTTCATTATTGAAAAAATATTAAAATTTTCCCCAGTCGCTGAAGCTTCCTTTTTATACCGCTCATTAATCAATTTAACCTTCTGGAATAATGCGTCAAATTTAAAATCTTCATGCTCTCTCATTATCAATTAATTTTTGTTAGTAAATTTAACTTGGTAAAATTTTTATAGGAATCTCTCGCAACCATACACGTAGAAATCAATCTCAAATCGATAACTTTTATTGGAAGATTTTTAAATTCGTGCATCGTTTTAACAACATCTGAGAATGAAATTAAATGTAAATTCTGAAGGTTTTTAAGTTCACTATATTCTTTACCCTCAAAGCCGGAATATAATATAATTACTATGTTTATACTATCATTTGAAATTCTGATATGATAGTTATGAGCAACTGTTTTCAGATTTTTATGTTCATTAAAATCAATTATATAAGCTAAAGTCTCTGCTATTTCTTTATCTGTAAATACATCTAATAACATATTGTTTTCAAGTCTTGGATAACGAAGATTAATAGGTTTATGAATTTGAAAATCAATGGTTATCTCGCTGATATATTCAATTATTAATGTTAATTCATCTTCACTCTTATTTGCCAAATTACTTTCAAAAAATTCAAATGTTTTTTTTATTCTTTTTGAAGATTCTGTTTTTAGTAATGTTTTGATTTCCAAACTATCAGTAATATAATTTTGAAGAAGTAAGTTGTCTTCTGGAATTGTTTGAAATTTATAACTTCCATTTCTAACTAAAATATCTTCAAACATCTCCAAATCAGATATATGGAAATATCTAAGTTTCCTTAATCGAGCAAATACAGCTGCCGCAAAAATAGTTATAAGAGTTAATTGCTGTTCTCCATCGATTATTTCATATCTATTTTTAAACTTTTCGCACCTAAGTAAGCCGAAATCGAATTTTGGCGTGGTTGAATCGACTTTAATATTTTCAATAGACTCAATTAATTTATTTCCAAATTCAAAATCTGAACCTATCTCATAATTATATCCTTCGCTATTTCTTGATACAAATAGCTTTTTTGACCCTAAAAGTTCCAAAATTGTCGTTTCCATAATTTAATTTTTTACAAACTAAATTTATTTCCACGCCAAACGATGTCGTTTAAAATTAAATTATCATCGTCAACTGAACGCGCTTCCTGCTTTCATCCACCTCAACAACTTTCACCTTAACTTGCTGGTGCATTTTCACGACTTCATTTACATCAGAAACAAAGCCTTCTTTTAACTGCGAAATATGAACCAAGCCACTTTCTTTGATTCCGATATCTACGAAACAGCCGAAATTGGTGATGTTATTCACAATTCCTGGCAAAACCATTCCGGTTTTTAAGTGACCTATTGTTTTTACATTTGGGTCAAATTCAAAAACTTTGGCCGCTTTTCTGGGATCTAATCCTGGTTTTTCCAATTCTTTTACAATGTCTTTCAAACCAAGCAATCCGATGTCTTCCGTTACATATTTTTCAACAGGAATTTGCGCTATTTTTTCTTTATTGGCAATCAAATCATTGACGGAAACTTTCAAATCTTTGGCCATTTTTTCTACAATCTTATAAGCTTCAGGATGAACTGCAGAATTATCTAGCGGATTTTTTCCATTCGCGATTCTAATAAAAGCGGCGGCTTGTTGATAGGCTTTTTCTCCTAATCTTGGGACTTTTTTCAATTCTTTTCGTTCTTCAAAAGCACCGTTTTCAGCTCGATAAGCCACGATATTTTCGGCCATCTTCTCCCCGATTCCAGAAACATAACTCAACAACGATTTACTTGCCGTGTTGATGTTAATTCCAACCGAATTCACGCAACGAACCACGACTGAATCTAGTTCTTCTTTTAGTTTAGTTTGATCCACATCGTGCTGGTATTGCCCGACTCCGATTGATTTTGCATCAATTTTTACCAATTCTGCCAACGGATCAGACAATCTTCTTCCAATGGAAACCGCGCCACGAACCGTCACATCATACGTTGGAAATTCATCTCTAGCAATTTTTGAAGCCGAATAAATTGAAGCGCCGGCTTCACTAACCACAAAAACCTGCAACGGTTTATCAAACGCAATTTTTTTGATAAAAAATTCTGTTTCGCGAGAAGCTGTTCCGTTTCCGATGGAAATCGCGTCAATTTTATAAGCATTCACCATCGACCGGATTTTTTTCATCGCAATCGTGGTTTCGTTTTGCGGCGCGTGCGGAAAAATGGTTTCGTTGTACAACAGATTTCCGTTTTCATCGAGACAAACGATTTTGCAACCGCTTCTGAAACCTGGGTCGATTGCCAGAATTCTTTTTTCTCCCAAAGGTGGTGCTAACAATAACTGACCTAAGTTTCCTGCGAAAACTTGAATTGCAGTTGCATCGGCTTTTGCTTTTGCTTCTTGCAACGTTTCGTTTGAAATCGCCGGAGCCAGCAGTCTTTTATAACTATCTTCAATGGCTTTTTTTAAGTGGACAGCCGTTTCTTTTTTATTTTTAATGATCGATCCCTCCATCATTTCGATGGCTTCGTCGGTATCAATTTCTATTTTAAATTTGATAAAACCTTCATTTTCCGCACGAAGCATTGCTAACAATCTGTGCGAAGGCGCGCGTTGCAGATTTTCTTCCCATTCAAAATATTGCTCGAATTTTTTGGCTTTCTCGTCGTCTTTTTTGGCTTTTACGACTTTGGTAGTAATCGATGCTTTTCTTTGAAAAATTCTGCGTAAATTTTTTCGGATGTAGATATTTTCATTAATCCATTCGGCGATGATGTCTCTAGCTCCTTGCAAAGCTTCGTCTTCATTGGCGACATTTTTATTCAGATATTTTGAAGCTACAAAGTCAACATCCTCGTTATTTTGTGCCATAATTATTTTAGCCAAAGGCTCTAAACCATTTTCACGCGCAACATCTGCTCTTGTCTTTTTCTTCTTTTTATATGGAAGGTAAAAATCTTCCAATTCATTCAAATCATAACTTTGCTGGATTTTTTTTTCCAATTCTGGCGTCAATGCATTTTGTTCTGAAATGGATTTTAAAATCGCTTCTTTTCGTTTTGTTATGGTATCAAATTCTTTATCAAGTTTGGCGATTTGTTCAACGACAACCTCATCTAAATTGCCCGTTTTGTCTTTTCGATAGCGCGAAATAAACGGAATCGTGCAGTCTTCGTTTAAAAGTTGCAGTGTATTTTCGATGTTTTTTGTTGGCGTTGTGACTTGTTTTAAGATGTATTCGAGGTTGGTCATTTTGTCTGAAATATTTCTGCTAAAATAATATCTTTGCAATCAAATCTTCGCCAAATGGATATTTTATTATTGCTTTTTTTACTGGTAAATCTTATCGCTTTCACCATCATTGGTTATGATAAACGGCTTGCGGTGAAAAATAAAAGAAGAATTTCTGAAAAAGCATTGTTGTTTTGGGTTGCAATTGGTGGAACTATTGGTTCTTTGCTTGCAATGTTTCTTTTCCGACATAAGATTTCTAAAGGAAGTTATCTTTTGAAGTTTTTTTTGATTGTGGTTTTGCAGGTGGTTTTTATTGTTCTTTTTAACGAAGATACGCGAAGTTTTTTCGTAATCCCGAAGCTTCGGAACACAAAGCTTTAGTGAATCTCTGTGAAATAAAAAAAACCGCAAACTACAAATCAAAAATCTGTAAATCTGCGGTTAAAATATATTATAAAATAACTTATTGACAAGCAATTTTATCCACTCTATTTTGATGTCTTCCACCTTCAAAATCAGTATTTAAAAAAGTTTCTACCATTTCAACAGCTTGATTTATAGAAGTATATCTCGCCGGAATACTGATAATATTGGCGTCATTATGTTGTCTTGCCAACGCCGCGATTTCTTTTGTCCAGCACAATGCAGCGCGAATTCCTTGGTGTTTATTAACAGTCATATTGATTCCGTTACCGCTTCCGCAGATTACGATCCCAAGTTGTGCTTTTCCAGTTTCAACATCGGTCGCTACAGGATGTCCGAAATCTGGATAATCAACGCTGTCAGCTGAATCTGTTCCATAATTGGTAACTTCGTGGCCTTTTGCTTTAAGCATTTCAACGATTGCCTTTTTATATTCTGGTCCTGCGTGGTCGTTTCCGATGGAAATTTTCATAATTGTAGTTATTAAGTTGTGTTGTGCAAATTTACCGTAACCATTATCATTTACCAAAATAAATAGGAGAGAAGTTGCACCTTTTGATTATCAATTCATTAGGTTTTTACCAATTCGTAAAATGCTGGTTATTAGTACCTAAATTGTAATGAAATTGTTAAATCTTTGCATTGTTAACAGCAATTTACAATCCATTGACTTTGAGTTAATTGTAAATTAACATACATTGTTGATAAGTTCGGATAGAATTTTAGAAGTATTTCTTGTTTGTTCGATTAAAAACAGTAATCCAAAACGTAAGTTTAAAATGCAAGTTTAGTTTGATGAATTTTTGGAAAAGTTATGAGCATCTAAACCAATTTTGTTAACACGAATTAACAAGTGAACTTATCTACAATTTAAAAATAAAAACGATTATCAACCGTTGTTAACAAGGTCTTAAAATTACCTTAAAATGAGCGACTTAATACTGCCAAACTATGTTGATAACTCGGTATAACAATCCATAACTACAATTCCTCACAAAAAAATTTAAAGTTATATCGACTATTAACAAGCTATAATAACCATTAAAAATTAAATTTAAATTTCTTTTTCTTTTTGTTGTTTTTAATAAATGTTGACAACTTTGAAAACTTCAAACGATTTTCAGATTTTCACCCTCATTGAATTCCG
>Ga0265780_10000217_pt1 | contig 93459 bp, 77 predicted proteins | sample P1T30metagenome_FD_192432 | JGI IMG/M metagenome (GOLD analysis project Ga0265780, IMG submission 192432) | Plant litter microbial communities from East Loma Ridge, Irvine, California - P1 T30 | ecosystem: Environmental > Terrestrial > Plant litter > Unclassified | place: USA: California...
TACCGCACACCGTGGGGCGGCCACGCCCTCCGTGCCACACGCGGCGGAGCGCACAGCGGCGTTGGCCGCTGTCAGTTGAGTCCGGGGCGGCAGCGGCTTACACCACCGCCGTCCAATCCCCGCTCTTGCCGCCATGCTTTTCCATCACCCGCACATTGGTCATCACCATCCCGCGATCTGCCGCCTTGCACATGTCGTAGATGGTCAGCAGCCCCACTTGCACGGCGGTCAGCGCCTCCATTTCCACCCCGGTCTTGCCCACGGTTTCTACCTGGGCCCGGCAATGCACGCTGTTATTGGCGGCATCCACCTCGAAATCGACTGCCACGCGCGTGATCGGCAGCGGGTGGCAGAGCGGCACCAGGTCGCTGGTGCGCTTGGCGCCCATGATGGCGGCGATGCGGGCGATGCCGAGCACGTCGCCTTTCTTGGCGTTGCCCGACTGGATCAGCGCCAGCGTGGCTGGCAGCATGCGGATGGTGCCGGCGGCGACGGCGATGCGGTGGGTTTCCTGCTTGGCGCCGACATCGACCATGTGGGCCTGGCCGCTGGCGTCGAAATGGGTGAGCGGGCTGGTGTCGGTGGTCGGCTTGGAACTGGTCATTGTCTTGTTGGTATGCTCGAGTAAGAAAGTGTTTCCGCTTGCGGCAAGGCGCGTGCGGATGCGGTTATCATAGCACCGTGAAATCGCTGACCTACTCCGCGCTGCCGCACTCCGCGCCGATCCGTTTTGCGCCGCCCGCCCGCCGGCGCTGGCGCAGCTCCCTGGCCGTCCTGCTGGTGTCGGCCGCCACCGGTTTCGCCTGCGCATCAGCCGCCGGACAGTCGCTGAATACGCCCGCCGCCGCGCGCCTGCCGACCCTGGGCGACACCTCGCGCGAAGACTTGTCGCCCGTCACCGAGCGCAAGCTGGGCGAAGAGATCATGCGCCAGATCCGGCGCGACCGCGATTACCTCGACGACGACCAGATCCTCGATTACCTGAACCATTTCGGCGGCGCCCTGGTCGATGCGGCGCCAGGTGCGCGTGGCGAAACCGGGTCCGACTTCGGCTTCTTTGCCGTGCGCGATCCGGTGCTGAATGCGTTTGCCTTGCCCGGCGGCTACATCGGCATCCACTCGGGCTTGCTGATCGCGGCCCAGACCGAGTCGGAACTGGCCTCGGTGATGTCGCACGAAATCGGCCACGTGTCGCAGCGCCACATCGCGCGCATGCTCGGCCAGCAACGGCAGGATGCGCTGCTGCCGATCGCGGCGATGATCCTGGCGGCGCTCGCCGCGAAGGCCAGTCCGGACGCGGCCATGGGCGTGCTGATGGGCGGGCAGGGCCTGGCGATCGACCGCCAGCTGAGCTTCAGCCGCGATGCCGAGCGCGAGGCCGACCGCGTCGGTTTCCAGATCATGAGCGCCGGCGGCTACGACACCACGGGCATGGTGGCCTTCTTCAAGCGCCTGCAAAGCGCCAACAAGGTGTATGGGGAAATGCCGGCCTTTCTCAGCAGCCACCCGTTGACCGGCGAGCGCATTGCCGACATCCAGGCGCGCATCCGCGAGGCGCCGCAGCGCCAGCGCGCCGACACCATCGAATTCCACCTGGCCAAGGCGCGCGCCCGTGTGCTGCAGGACGGCAGCACGACCGGCCTGCGCGACACCCGCACCGCCCTCGAAACGCAGATGAGCCAGCCGCAGCGCCAGCAGCAAGTGGCGGCGCAATACGGCCTGGCGCTGCTGTCGCTCAAGCAAGGCGACCTGGCGGCGGCGCGCAGCTGGCTCGAGAAATCGCGCGCCGGCATGAAGCCGAAGGACGGCGTGCTGTCGGTGGCGCCCGCCAGCGATGGCGGCGCCATGTTTGCCGGGCTCGACCTGGAAATCAAGCTCGCACCCGGCCAGCCAAAAGAGGTGGCGCAAAGCGCGCTGAAGGACGCCGAGCAGGCCGTCAACGCCTATCCACTGTCGCGCGCGCTGGCGCGCCAGTACGCCGACGCCATGATCGCCGCCGGCAAGCTGGACGAGGCCACCCGCTACCTGCGCGACCAGGTGCGGATGTACCGTGAAGACCCGAAACTCTACGACTTGATGGCGAAGGCCTATTCGGCCCAGGGCAAGATCGCGCTGCAGCACATGGCGCTGGCCGAATCCTACGTCCTGGCCGGCGCCCTGCCGGCGGCAGTCGACCAGCTGAACTTCGCACGCAAGGCCGGCGACGCCAGCTTCTACGAACAGTCCGTTATCGACGCCCGCGAACGCGACATCAAGGAACGCCAGCGCGAGTTCAAGGAACTCGAAGAAAAAGTGAAATAACAGCGGCCATCGAACAGCTGGAAACAGCTGGGGTCGGTGACCCCGGCTCTCAGGGTTGTGGTGTGGGCACGAAGCCGAAGCGTTGGGGGAGAGCGGTGCGGGCGATGCGTTCGGCGGGGATGGGGGCGCCGCGGTAGTGCAGGGTCAGGGCGCCGGCGCCGTGTTCGAGCCAGGCCAATAAGGCATCGTCGGCAACTGGCTTGCCGTCGAGTTCCAGGCTTTCGAACAAGGGCGCCACGTCGCGGTCGTCGACCTGGGCGATGATGTCGCCGGATTGGACGATCGCGGCGCCGGCCTCGGTGAGGAACAGGCGGTCGATGGCGGGCAGGGCGGCGCCGGTTTGGACGGTCAAGCCCTGGGCGGGATCGGTGCGCGCGATATACGGCGTCGCTTCGAGGTTCACGTACACGCGCTGCGGGCCGTTCTGGAAGTACCAGCGGCCTTGCTCGTCGTGCAGGTAGTTGCGGTTGATGAAGCCGACCAGCGCCGGGTTGTTCAGCTTGTCGCCGGGCGCGTTCGCGGCCTGCGCCGCTTCGTCGCGCATGCGCCAGGCGCCGCGCGCGTCGAGTGCCAGCCAGCCATAGCAGTGGGGCACGTTTGGCCACTTGGCCATTGCCTGTTTTACGATGTCATCCATGGCTGCCAGCATCGCATAAGTCGGGGGCGGTCGGCGCGCGGGTTGCCAGGGCGTCGAAGAAGGAGAGGATGCGCGTTGGCAGCCAGTACAGGCGTCCGGGGAAAGCACCGCTCGGAAAGCCGACGTGGCCGCCTTCGTCGGGATATTCCAGGGTCACTGTGTTCGAGGCAGAGGATGGCAAGTACTGTCCCGGCAAGAAGGGATCGTTGCGGGCATTCAGGACCAGGGTCGGGACGGTGATGTCGTGCAGTACGTGGCGGGCGCTGGCGCGGTGCCAGTAGTCGTCGGTGTCGCGGTAGCCGTGCAGCGGGGCGGTCACCACGTTGTCGAAGGCGTAGAGGTCGCGCGCGGCAAGCAAGGCTGTCTTGTCTAAGAGGCCGGGAAATTGTTCGAGCTTGGCCAGGCATTTCGGCTTCAGGGTTTGCAGGAACATGCGCGTGTAGAGCATGTTCAACCCGGAACCCAGGGCTTCGCCGCCGCGCGCCAAATCGAGCGGGGCAGAGATGGCCGCGGCGCCCGCAACGAAATCGGCGCCATGGCCGGATTCACCGAGCCAGCGCAGCAGAGCGTTGCCGCCGAGCGAGACGCCGGCGGCGTAGATGGGGCCCGGCGCGCGCTGGCGCAGGCGCGCCATGATCCAGTCGATTTCGGCGGCGTCGCCGGAGTGGTAGAAGCGGGGCGTGAGATTCGGTTCGCCCGAGCAGCCGCGGAAATGCGGCACGGCGCCGGACCAGCCGCGGCTGGCCAGCGCCGCCATCAGGCCACGTGCATAGTGGCTGCGCGACGACCCTTCCAGTCCGTGGAACAATACGACCAGCGGCTTGCCCGGGTCGCCGTCGACGAAATCGACATCGATGAAGTCATCGCCCAGCAGCGGGTCCTGCACATTCCAGCGCTCGCGCCGGTAGGACACCGGCGGCTTGGCGATGCAGGTCGCGGGATAGATGGTTTGCAGGTGGCCGCCGGGCAGCCACCTTGGGGCGCGGTAAGGCATGAGCATGCGGCGCGCTATCAGGCCGCGCGCCGGGTCAGTGGTGCTTGAACTCGACGCCGGCGGCCAGGCGGTACTGGGTGCCGCAGTAAGGGCACTTGGCCGTACCGTGATGGTCGAAGTCGAGGAAGACGCGCGGGTGCGACGACCACAGCGGCATGGCCGGGTTCGGGCAGTGGGCCGGCAGGTCCTTGGCCTCCAGTTCGACCACAGGCATCGTCTTTACGTTCATTGCAATTCTCCGTCGGGCATGTTGGGTAAGGATGGGATTTTAACGGATTCGAGCGGTGGGGCGGGATGATCGGTAGAATGTCGGAATGATCACGTCGCTCCTGGTCCTGCGTGTGTTTCGAGCGGCGATTCCCTGTACCTGGCCCCAAGGATGCGTACGTAAGGCATGGGCACGGGGTGCCCACCTGACGGTTGACGATCAGCCCGTATCCAATACCTTCATCTTTCGACGCTTTAATGTCCCATCTATTTAGCTTCGCCCGCGCAATAACTCATCCAAGCTGTTGCAGGAAGGCGACATGAGCACGCCGCCGGCTACACAGCACCCCTTCATCATCGACGAACACGATCCCGAACTTTGGCGCGAAGGCCTGAAGACGGGGATGCCGACCCTGTTCGGCATTGCCGCCTGGGGCCTGGTGGTGGGCATTGCCATGGTCAAGACCGGGCTTACGGCGTTCCAGGCCAGCGGTATGACCTTATTGGTGTTCGCAGGTTCCGCGCAGTTGGCGTCCTTGCCGCTGATCCTGGCGCATGCGCCGATCTGGGTGATCTTCGCCACGGCATTGGTGGTGAACTTGCGCTTCGTGATCTTCTCGGCCTTGCTGGCGCCGCACTTCACGCACCTGCCCTGGCGCCAGCGCCTGTTCTACGGCTATATTTCCGGCGACTTGACGGTGGCGATGTTCCTGCAGCGCTTTCCCACCGCGGTGCCGCTGAAGGGCAAGCTGTCCTACCTGAAAGGGCTGATGTTCCCGAACTGGTGCGCCTGGCAGACCGGCTCGCTGATCGGCATCTTCCTCGGCAGCGCGATTCCCAGCGAATGGGGCCTGGGCTTTGCCGGCACGCTGGCGATCCTGTGCATCACGGTGCCGCTGATCATCAACAGCGCCGCCCTGTGCGGCGTGCTGGTGGCGGGCGCGGTGGCGGTGCTGGCGAATGGCTTCCCGTATAAACTGGGCCTGCTGGTTGCCGTGTTCGCGGGCATGCTGGCGGCGCTGGCGGCCGAAAAACTCATCCACAAAAAAAAGGCGCCGCATGGCTGATTGGGAAATCTGGGCCGTGATCCTGGTGCTGGCGCTGTCCACCGCGATCACCCGCAGCGGCTTCTGGCTGATCGGCCACAAAGTGAGCATTCCACCGCACGTGCAAGACCTGCTGCGCTATGCGCCGGCCTGCGCGCTGGCCGCGATCATCGGGCCGGACTTGCTGCTCGATGGCGGCGGGAATGTGCACCTGGAACTGGGCAATCCGAAACTGTTGGGCGGCATTGCCGCGCTGGCGTTTTATCTCTGGCGCCGCAACATGCTGCAGACGATCGTGTTCGGCATGCTTGCCTTTACCTTGCTGCGTGTCCTGCACCCGTTTGCGTGAGCATCAAGGCGTTCCGTCGTCCGGCAAGTCGATGCTGTGCCAATGATCGCCAGCGTGGTGCCGATGCCCGAGAGCGGCGTCGGGCCAGGCGGCGTCGCCCGTCAACACCAGGCGCCGGTCGGACCAGCGCCGCATGTGCACCTGGCGCGGCACATCGAAGTAGAAATCGTCGGTCTCTCCCATCGCCTCAGGATGCGCGGGACTTCCCAGCCGTCATGCGCAAACTGTTCAGCGATGAAGCGCCTTTGGCGCTCGGCGTCCCATTCATTCCCACCCTCGGGTTTTTTCTGGATGCCGACGTAGGCGCCGAGCTTGCCATCGCGCGAGGGCTTCAGGGTGGCCCCGCGGCCCTCGACGGTGTTGTATTGCCATGTCCCGCTGCAGCATCGGTCCTTTCCAGGACAACAACAGCAAGGGGCCGATCAGCGCGAGGGTCAGGCCGTGCTCGCGCAACTGGGCGTCGGCCAGGCGGTTGAAGACGCGCGCGGCATGGTTGGCGAGGTAGCCGGGGGCAGCGGCGGCTTCGGATGGATGTCCGGTTTCATCGCCAGAGCATGGTTCAGGCAAGACTGGCCGGGCAAGCATTCGGCACAGCACTTTCCTGTTCACACAGGATCCGTTAGCAACGGTTTCTTGAGGTTTGCTAAGGTAGAATATCGTTCTTTCATTATTTCACTGTTGAGTCGCCATGGACGCCGTTCTCAGTTTCACCCGCTTGCAAGACCTGATCGACCGCGATGCGCTGAAAAACAAGCGCGTCTTCATCCGCGCCGACCTGAACGTGCCGCAGGATGACGCTGGCAACATCACCGAAGACACGCGCATCCGCGCTTCGGTGCCGGCGATCCAGGCCGCCCTCAAAGCCGGCGCCGCGGTGATGGTGACCTCGCACCTGGGCCGTCCAGCCGAGGGCGAGTTCAAGCCGGAAGACACGCTGGCGCCGGTCGCCGCGCGCCTGTCCGAACTGCTCGGCCAGCCAGTCGAACTGAAGCAGAACTGGGTCGATGGCGTCGATGTGGCGCCGGGCCAGGTCGTGTTGCTGGAAAACTGCCGCGTCAACAAAGGTGAAAAGAAGAATGCCGACGAGCTGGCCCAGAAGATGGCCAAGCTCTGCGACGTGTACGTGAACGATGCTTTCGGCACCGCCCACCGCGCCGAAGCGACCACGCACGGCATCGCCAAGTTTGCCCCTGTCGTGTGCGCTGGCCCATTGCTGGCCGCGGAACTCGACGCACTCGGCAAGGCCCTGGGCCAGCCGGCACGTCCGCTGCTGGCCATCGTGGCCGGCTCCAAAGTGTCGAGCAAGCTCTCGATTTTGCAAAGCCTGGCCGGCAAGGTCGACAACCTGGTCGTCGGCGGCGGCATCGCGAATACTTTCATGAAGGCCGTCGGCCTGAACATCGGCAAGTCGCTGGTCGAGAACGACCTGGTCAGTGAAGCGAAATCCATCATCGACATGATGAGCGCGCGCGGCGCCTCGGTACCGATTCCTGTGGACGTGGTCTGCGCGAAAGAGTTCTCGCCGACGGCTGCCGCAACGGTGAAAGACGTCGTTGATGTGGCTGACGACGACATGATCCTCGACATCGGCCCGAAGACCGCCGCCATGCTGGCCGAGCAGGTCGCCAAGGCCGGCACCATCGTCTGGAACGGCCCGGTCGGCGTGTTCGAGTTCGACCAGTTTGCAGAAGGCACGAAGACCCTGGCGCTGGCGATTGCCGACTCCAAAGGCTTCTCGATCGCCGGCGGTGGCGACACCCTGGCGGCGATTGCCAAGTACAACATCGGCGAGAAGATCGGCTATATCTCGACGGGCGGCGGCGCCTTCCTCGAGTTCCTGGAAGGGAAGACCCTGCCGGCAGTCGAGATCCTGCTGCAGCGTAATAGCCAGTAAATTAAGTAACAAGCGCAGCCCAGGCTGCGCTTCTCTTTTTCACACCAAGGATCAACATGTATTGCGCTACCAAGATTGTTGCCACCATCGGCCCCGCCTCGACCGACTTCGATATCCTCGTCAAGATGATCCGCGCCGGCGTCGACGTCGTGCGCCTGAACTTCTCGCACGGTAAGGCCCAGGACCACATCGACCGCGCCGCCCTGGTGCGCCGCGCGGCGGCTGCCTGCGGCGTCGAGGTGGCGATCATGGCCGACATGCAGGGTCCGAAGATCCGCGTCGGCAAGTTTGAAGAAGGCAAAATCTTCCTGAACAATGGCGACAAGTTCATCCTGGATGCGAAATGGGGCGACAACGGCGAACTGGGCAACCAGGAACGCGTGGGCCTCGACTACAAGGCCTTGCCGCGCGATGTGCGTCCGGGCGACAAGCTGCTGCTCAACGATGGCCTGATCGTGCTGGTGGTCGACAAGGTCGTTGGCCATGAGATCTGCACCACCGTCAAAGTCGGCGGCGAGCTGTCGAACAACAAGGGCATCAACCGCCAGGGCGGCGGCCTGACCGCGCCGGCGCTGACCTCGAAGGACATGGAAGACATCAAGACCGCGATGAGCTTCCAGGCCGACTACCTGGCGATTTCCTTCCCGAAAAGCGCCACCGACATGGAAATGGCGCGCCAGCTGGCGAACATCGCCGGCGAGGCCTATCACCACAAGCCGATGATGATCGCCAAGATCGAGCGCGCCGAAGCCATTCCCGTGCTGCAGGAAATCCTCGACGCGTCGGACGGCATCATGGTCGCGCGCGGCGACCTGGCGGTCGAGGTGGGCAATGCCGCCGTGCCGGCGCTGCAAAAGCGCATGATCCGCATGGCGCGCGCATCGAACAAGCTGGCGATCACCGCGACCCAGATGATGGAATCGATGATCGTGAACGCCGTGCCGACCCGCGCCGAAGTCTCGGACGTGGCGAATGCCGTGCTGGACGGCACCGACGCCGTCATGACCTCGGCCGAAACCGCATCGGGCAAGTACCCGATCGAGACCGTCGAGATGATGGCCGCGGTCTGCCTGGAAGCGGAGCAATCCGAATACAACAAGCTCGACACCGACTTCCTGAACGTGGAGTTCACCCGCATCGACCAGTCGATTGCCTACGGCACCTTGTTCACCGCTCATCACCTGGCCGTGAAAGCGATTGTCGCCCTGACCGAATCGGGCTCGACCGCGCTGTGGATGAGCCGACATAACATCGACACCCCGATTTTCGCCCTGACCCCGTCACAAACGACGCAGCGCAAGGCTTCGCTGTACCGGAACGTGCGAGCATTCCCCCTGCTGCAGGAAGGCGGCAGCCACGCCGTGCTGCGCAAGGCGGAAGAGCTCCTGATCAAGGAAGGCATGGTCGCCCCGGGCGACACCATCGTCGTGACCTGGGGCTCGCCGATGGGCGAGGCCGGCGGCACCAATGCGCTCAAGATCGTGCGCGTGGGCGAGACCTACAAGGATTAATGGCGGCTTCGCTTCGAGCGAAGCTCCCGAAACGGTTTCTTTATTGTTTTGGAGTACTACCATGGCACTCGTATCACTGCGTCAATTGCTGGACCACGCTGCCGAACACAGCTACGGCCTGCCGGCATTCAACGTCAATAACCTGGAACAAGTGCAGGCCATCATGGCCGCGGCCGACGCCGTCGGTTCGCCGGTCATCATGCAAGCCTCGGCTGGCGCGCGCAAGTACGCCGGCGAAGCCTTCCTGCGCCACCTGATCGACGCCGCCGTCGAAGCCTACCCGCACATTCCGGTCGTCATGCACCAGGACCACGGCCAGTCGCCGGCGGTCTGCATGGCCGCGATCCGTTCGGGCTTCAGCTCGGTGATGATGGACGGTTCGCTCGAAGCCGACGGCAAGTCGGTTGCTTCCTACGAATACAACGTCGAGGTCTCGAAAGAGGTCGTCAAGTTCGCGCACGCGATCGGCGTGACGGTGGAAGCCGAACTGGGCGTGCTCGGTTCGCTGGAAACCATGAAGGGCGACAAGGAAGACGGCCACGGCGCCGACGGCACCATGACCCGCGAGCAGCTGCTGACCGACGTCGACCAGGCCGCCGATTTCGTGGCCCGCACCCAGTGCGACGCCTTGGCCATTGCGATTGGGACCTCGCACGGCGCCTACAAGTTCACGCGCAAGCCTACCGGCGACATCCTGGCGATCGATCGCATCAAGGAAATCCACGCGCGCATCCCGAACACCCACCTGGTGATGCACGGTTCGTCGTCGGTGCCGCAGGAACTGCTGGCCATCATCCGCGAATTCGGCGGCGACATGAAAGAGACCTACGGCGTGCCGGTCGAAGAGATCCAGGAAGGCATCAAGCATGGTGTCCGCAAGATCAATATCGACACCGACATCCGCCTGGCCATGACCGCGGCGATCCGCAAGTACATGTTCCAGAACCCGACGAAATTCGATCCGCGCGATTACCTGAAGCCTGCGCGCGAAGCGGCGATGGAAGTGTGCAAGGCGCGTTTCATCTCCTTCGGCTGCGAAGGCATGGCCGCCAGGATCAAGCCGATCCCGCTCGACAAAATGGCCGAGCGTTACAAGGCCGGCGAGCTGGCCCAGGTTGTCAAGTAATATAGCGTTTGGAACGGGCTGCTGCGGCAGCCCGCGTTGCTTTCGGTAGGCTTGCCCTTGCTTCACAGGCAACGCTACCGAGGCCGCGCACTCTTTTCCGTTTTGATTCAGTTTGTTTCCCTGATACTCCTTCTATGAACAGCCTCTACCAATCCACGATCCAGTCCCTGCCACTCCTTGGCCACGGCAAAGTGCGCGACAACTACGCAGTCGGCGACGACAAGATCCTGATCGTCACCACCGACCGCCTGTCGGCCTTCGACGTCGTCATGAACGAACCGATCCCGGGCAAGGGCATGGTCCTGAACCAGATGAGCGATTTCTGGTTCGAGAAACTCGGCCACATCGTGCCGAACCACCTGACCGGCGTGGCGCCGGAAAGCGTCGTGGCGGCCGATGAGGTCGAGCAAGTCCGCGGCCGCGCCGTCGTGGCCAAGCGCCTGAAGCCGATCCTGGTCGAAGCCGTGGTGCGCGGCTACATCATCGGTTCCGGCTGGAAGGACTACCAGGCAAACGGACAGATCTGCGGCATCGCCTTGCCGGAAGGCCTGCGCCAGGCCGATAAACTGCCCGCGCCGCTGTTTACCCCGGCCGCCAAGGCAGATCTGGGCGAGCACGACGAGAACATCTCGTTCGCCGAGATGGAAGAACGCATCGGCGCCGAGCTGGCCGCCAAGATGCGCGACATCAGCATCGCCCTGTACACCGCCGCCGCCGAATACGCTGCCACCAAGGGCATCATCATCGCCGACACCAAGTTCGAGTTCGGCCTCGACGACAACGGCGTGCTGCACCTGATGGACGAAGTCCTGACGGCGGACTCCTCGCGTTTCTGGCCAGCCGATTCCTACGCGCCGGGCATGTCGCCGCCGTCCTTCGACAAGCAGTTCGTGCGCGATTACCTCGAAACCTTGAGCGACTGGAACAAGACCGCACCGGCGCCCGCCCTGCCGGCCGACGTCATTGCAAAAACCCAGGCCAAGTACTTCGAAGCCATCGAACGCCTGACCGGCGAAAAGCTGAAGGCCTGAGATGACGGAACCAACAGTCAAGCCATTGGTCGGCGTCATCATGGGTTCGTCCTCGGATTGGGACGTGATGAAGAACGCCGTCGACGTGCTCAAGCAATTCGGCGTGCCCTTCGAGGCGCAAGTGATTTCCGCGCACCGCATGCCGGATGAGATGTTCACGTATGCCGAGACGGCGCGTGCGCGTGGCCTGCGCGCCATCATCGCCGGCGCCGGTGGGGCAGCCCACCTGCCGGGCATGGTGGCCGCGAAAACCATCGTGCCGGTGCTGGGCGTGCCGGTGCCCTCGAAATACCTGCGCGGCGAGGATTCGCTGCTGTCGATCGTGCAGATGCCGAAGGGCGTGCCGGTGTGCACCTTCGCCATCGGCGAAGCGGGCGCCGCGAATGCCGCGCTGACCGCGGTGGCGATCATTGCCGCCGGTGACGATGCCCTGGCCGCGCAGCTCGAACAGTTCCGCAAGGACCAGACCGCCGCCGCCCAGGCGATGACCCTGCCAGTTTGAATCCATATGAGTAATTCGCAGCATCCTTCGTTCCTGCCCACCGCCAATCCGCCGACCTGGCTGGGCGTGATGGGAGGCGGCCAGCTCGGCCGCATGTTCGCCCACGCCGCCCAGGCCATGGGCTACAAGGTCGCCGTGCTGGAGCCCGCCGCCGACTGCCCTGCCGGGCAGGTGGCCGAGCGCCTGGTCCAGGCCGGCTACACCGACAGCGTTGCCCTCGGCCAGCTGGCCGCCCTGTGCAGCGCCGTCACCACCGAGTTCGAAAACGTGCCGGCCGACAGCATGGATTTGCTGGCGCAAGGCAGTTTTGTCGCGCCTGCGGGTTCCTGCGTGGCCATTGCCCAGGACCGCGTGCTGGAAAAGCGCTTCTTTGTCGATTGCGCGGCCAGGTCCGGCGTGCTGCCGGCGCCGCACAAGGTGATCGCCTCGAACGAGGATATCGACGCCATCGATGACAAGCTGCTGCCCGGCATCCTGAAAACCGTGCGCATGGGCTACGACGGCAAGGGGCAAGTGCGCGTCAAAAGCCGCGACGACGTGCGCGCCGCGTTTGCCTCCATGAACGGCGTCACCTGTTTGCTGGAAAAGATGCTGCCGCTGGCCTACGAGGTCTCGGTGCTCACCGCACGCGGCGCCGATGGCCAGTCGGTGGTGTATCCGATCGCCGAGAACGTGCACCGCGACGGCATCCTGTTCACCACCACCGTGCCAGGGCCAAATGTGTCGGAGGAATGCGCACGCAAGGCGCAGGACGCGGCGCGCGCCATCGTGGCCGAGCTCGGCTATGTGGGCGTGCTCTGCATCGAGTTCTTCGTGCTGGAAGATGGTTCGCTGGTGGTCAACGAAATGGCGCCGCGCCCGCACAACAGCGGCCACTACACGATCGACGCCTGCGTGACGAGCCAGTTTGCCCAGCAGGTGCGGGCGATGGCGCGCCTGCCGCTGGGCGATGTGCGCCAGCATGCGCCGGCCGTGATGTTGAACATCCTGGGCGATGTCTGGTTCGACGGCGAGAACTATCGCGAGCCGGCCTGGGACCGCGTGCTGGCGCTGCCGGGCGCCTTCTTGCACCTGTATGGCAAGGACGATCCGCGCCGCGGCCGCAAGATGGGCCACGTGACCTTCGTCGCGCCAACGCTGGAAGAAGCGCAGGAACAATTGCACGCAGCCTGTGCCAGCCTCGGGATCGCGGCATGAGCGCATTTGAAATCGATCAGGCGGCGATCCAGGCAGGCGCGCGCGCACTGGAAGCCGGCCAGCTGGTCGCCTTTCCTACCGAAACCGTGTACGGCCTCGGCGCCGACGCCGAGAACCCGGCGGCGGTGGCGGCCATCTATGCCGCCAAGGGCCGTCCCCAGGATCACCCGGTGATCGTGCACCTGGCGCCGGAAGCCGACATCGCCCACTGGGCCTGTGCGATTCCGCACGAGGCGCACGCGCTGGCCGAGGCCTTCTGGCCCGGCCCGCTCACCATGATCCTGAAGCGCGCGCCGAACATTCCGGACGCCGTCAGCGGCGGCCAGGACACGGTCGGTTTGCGCTGCCCTGCGCACCCGGTGGCGATCGCCCTGCTGCGCGCCTTCAAGGGCGGGCAGGGCGGCGTCGCCGCGCCGTCGGCCAACAAGTTCGGCCACGTCAGCCCGACGCTGGCGCAGCACGTGCGCGACGAGTTCGAGGCCGACGCTTCGGTGGCGCTGGTGCTCGACGGCGGCGCCTCGCAGGTGGGCATCGAGTCGACCATCGTCGATCTGTCGCGCCTGGCGACCCACGGCCCGGTGCTGCTGCGCCCGGGCCATGTGAGCGCGGAAGCGATTGCCGCCGTCATCGACCGCATGCCGGCCGCGCCGGATGTGGCCGCGCCGCGCGCCTCGGGCACCCTCGAATCGCATTACGCGCCGCACACGCCGGTGGCGATGCAAGACACGGCCACCCTGGCCCGGACCCTGGCGCGCATGGGCGACGCCGGGCGCAAGGTGGCCTTGATCCACTATTCCGACTTGCCGGCGGCCCACGCCAGCCAGCGCTTGCCGGCCACCCCGGACGGCTTTGCGCACGCGCTGTACGCGGCGCTGCGCGCGATGGACGGGCAGGGCGCCGACCTGATCCTGGTCGAGGCGCCGCCGCAAGATGGCGCCTGGCTCGGCGTCAACGACCGCCTGCGCCGCGCCGCGCACGGCTCGACCGGCATCGTGCACGGCTTGCTGAACCGCGACGCGGGCGCCTGAGGCGTGCTGTGAAAAAATCGCCATGGCGGCGTTGCCTCGTCTCGCCGTACGCTCGTACTGTCTTCGACTCGGCGCCGGTAGGCCGTATTCCTTGCCCTGACGTTTTTTTTCACAACCTCTGCATCCGGCGCAAAGAGGGCCCCCGGCGCAGTTGCCCATCGCAAAAAAACAACCGCCGGTCACTGCTTCCCTGTACCTGATGCCTTTAGACATATAACCAGCATCAATCATTGTTATAATCCAGAACGTTGTCAGCGCTCTATCTTGGTCAACTGTTGTCTTCCGCAGACGGCACGACAATTGATCCATGTACAAGCGGAAAGAAGACTGGCATATTAGTTACGGCACGAATAGCACGGGCGTTCGTTTCATAGAAAAAACATCCTTCCTCTCAGGAGACACAATGCGTCAAAAGAATTTTGCGCTGGCACTGCTGACCGCAGCAGCGCTGGCCGCATGCGGCGGCACCGGCAGCAGCGGCGGTGACCAATCCCACGCGATCACCTTCAGCCAGCAAGTGACCTTCGGCGACAGCCTGTCGGACGTCGGTACCTACAACGTCGGCGCCGTCAAGGCTGCCGGCGGCGGCAAGTTCTCGATCAACGGTTCGGAAACCTCGAAAGACCCGGCACTGACCGGCCTGAACTGGACCGAAGTGCTGGCCGCCGAACTGCGTCTGCCAGCCCCATGCGCGGCCCAGACCGGCCTGGAAGGCACCAACAACGACGCCAACCCGGCGCTGGACTTCAACGTCCCGATCGTCAACAACGTCAATTGCTTCAACTACGCCCAGGGCGGCGCCCGCGTGACCAATCCTATCGGACCGGGCAACAAGGTCGTCAAGCCTGAGATCGGCGAAATGACCGTCCCGGTCGCAACCCAGGTCCAGATGCACCTGTCCAAGACTGGCGGCAAGTTCAGCGGCACCGAACTGGTCACCATCATGGCCGGCGGCAACGATGTCCTGTCGCAGCTGAGCGCCGTCAGCGCCGCCGGCACCGCCGCTGGCGCGCAAGCCTTCCCGGGCCTGCTGATCGCTGGCCTGGCCGCGACCACGACCAACCCAGCCACCGCGCTGCCAATCATCCAGCGCGCGGTTGCCACCAACGCCGCCGGTGGCCAGAGCGCGATCACCACCGCGGCAGTCGGCGCGGCGGTCTCGCAAGGCGCCACTCTGGACGCCGCCCGTGCCGCTGCCGCCAAGGCCGGCGCCGACGCCACCGCTGCCGGCACCAAGGCCGCTGGCGAGTACGCCGCCGCCAACGCCCAGACCCTGGTCGCGGAACTGGCCAAGGCCGGCGCCGAGAAGGCCGCCATCGTCAAGAGCCAGATCGTTGCCAAGGGCGCCAAGTACGTCGTCGTGAACAACCTGCCGGACGTGGCGAACACCCCGTCGGGCCGCGCACAGCCTGCGCTGCAGCCGCTGATCGACAACATGGTCAAGGCCTTCAATGCACAGCTGAAAGCTGGCCTGGGCGAGAGCCCGAACATCCTGTACGTCGACCTGTACAGCATCAGCCGCGACCAGATGACCAATCCGCAGACCAAGGAAATCTACGGCCTGAGCAACGTCACGACCCCGGCCTGCGACCTGGCCAATCCAGCGGTCAAGGAAACCTCGCTGCTGTGCACGACGCGTACCCTGGTGGCCGGCGATACCGCGCACTTCATGTACGCCGACAGCATCCACCCGACCCCGTACGAGTACTGGCTCATCGCGCGTTATATCTTGAAAGATATGGCCGTCAAGGGTTGGCTGTAATCCGAGAAGAAAAATCGCCGCGCCTCGGCCCGCTGGCCGCGGCGCGGCTTAATAAGAATCAGGAGAAATAATGAAAGTACGTTTGAATAGCGTCGTGAAAATGGCGGTTGCCGCCGCCGCGCTGGCCTGCGCGACCGGCGCCTCGGCCCAGTCGGCCGGCCAGTGGACCGCCAAGTTCGGCTTCAACCAGCTGACCCCGAAAGTCGAAAGTGGCGACCTGACCGGTCCGGCCCTGCCGTTCACGAAAGCGGGCGTCGACCGCGACATCCAGCCGGTGCTGATCTTCGCCTACGGCCTGACCAACAACATCTCGGCCGAAGTCGCGCTGGGCACTCCGTACAAGCACAAGATCAAGGGCGCAGGCTCGATCCAGGGCACGGGCGAACTGGGCACCGTCGAGGCGCTGCCGCCTACCCTGTTCCTGCAATACCGCTTCTTCGAGCCGACCGCGACCTTCCGTCCCTACATCGGCCTGGGCGCGACCTACGCCTACTTCATGAAGGAACGCGGTTCGGGCAAGCTGACCGCCCTGACCAATCCGGGCGGCCCGGCCACGACCTTCGACATCGACAACAAGTTCACCTACACCGGCCAGGTTGGCCTGGCGGTAAACCTGAGCGAGAAATGGTTCGTCGACGCGACCGTCAACAAGAGCCGCCTGCGCACCGACGTGCACTTCTCGACCGGCCAGAACCAGCACATGAAGCTCGATCCAGTGGCTGTGGTGCTGGCGGTGGGTTACAAGTTCTAAGTGTTCACGCGGCGTGCGCGCCGCGTCAGGAAGCCGGCATGGGTGCGCGCCCTGCCGGCTTTTTTACGTCTTGGTGGCGGCGTTGTCATACGGTGTTTTTTCGAGGGCGAGGTTGTCGTAGGGTGGGGGTCACGTCAGAGCGCCGGATGACGTAGGACGCCAGGGCTCAATGCACCCCCGCCGCATACGCCGCGAACTGCTCCCCACTCAGCGCCTTTTCGTAGAAATACCCCTGGAAGCCGTAGCAGCCGGCTTCCGTCAGGAACTCGCGCTGCCCGGCCGTTTCGACTCCTTCCGCAATCACCTGCAGCCCCAGGCTGCCCCCGAGCGCGATGATCGAGCGCACGATCGAGGCGTCGTTGCGGTCGGTGAGCACGTCGCGCATGAACGAATAATCGATCTTCAGCTGGTCCAGCGGCAGCTTGCGCAGGTAGGCCAGCGACGAGTAGCCGGTGCCGAAGTCGTCGAGCGAGAAGGTGATGCCGAGGCGGCGCAGGGTCTCCATGGTCTGCACCGTGTGCGCGAAATCGGTCACGACCAGGGTCTCGGTCAGCTCGAATTTCAGCCCGTGCGGGTCGACGCCGGTGGCGGCCAGGATTTCCTGGGTCATGGCCACGAAATCGGGTTCCATGAACTGGCGCGCGCTGACGTTCACCGACAGCGACAGGTTGCGCGTGATGGGATTGCGCTGCCAGGCGGCCAGCTCGGCGCATGCGGTGCCCAGCACCCAGCGGCCGATCTCGACGATCAGGCTGGTTTCCTCGGCGGCCTTGATGAATTCGGTCGGGTACAGCACGTCGCCGTTCGGCTGGCGCCAGCGCAGCAGGGCCTCGGCGCCGATCACGCGGCTGGCGCTGTCGAGCTGGGGCTGGTAGTTCAGCATGAACTCGTGGCTGCGCAGGGCGCGCCGCAAGCCGTTCTCGAGTTCCGAGCGCGCGCTCCAGGCCGCCTGCATGGCGGGGTCGAAGAAGCGGAAGGTGTTGCGTCCGGCCGCCTTGGCCTGGTACATCGCCGTGTCGGCCTGCTTCAGCGCCGATTCCACGGTGTCGGTCATGCCGCTGATCATGGTCACGCCCACGCTGGTCGACACCGCATACATGAAGTCGGCCAGCTGGAAGGGCGTGGACATGGCCGCGACGATCTTCGCCGCCACGGTCTCGGCCTGGTGCACGGCGGCGGCGAGGGTGTCTTCCTCGGGCGGCACCAGGATCACGAATTCGTCGCCGCCCAGGCGCGCCACCATGTCGGCTTCGCGCACGCTGTGTTCGAGGCGGCGCGCCACCGCCTGCAGCAGCATGTCGCCGGCGGCATGGCCGTGGGTGTCGTTCAGGGTCTTGAAGTTGTCGAGGTCGCAGAACAGCAGCGCGCCGATCTTGCGCGAGCGCGCGCTGCCGATCAATGCGCGGCGCAGGTGATCCAGCAGGCTGGCGCGGTTCGGCAGTTCGGTCAGCGCGTCGAAATAGGCGAGGCGGTGGATGCGCGCCTCGTTGCTCTTGCGCTCGCTGATGTCGGTGCTGATCACCAGGATCTTCTGCGGCATGCCGGCCGCGGCGCTTGCCGGCACCACGGTCCAGCGGGTGTCGGCCTGTATGGTGCAGCCGTCGCGCCGGTGCTGGGCCAGTTCGCCCGCCCATTCACCTTCCTGCAGGGCATTCTGCCAGGCCGCGCAGTAGGCGGCATGGTCGTCGCACAGCAGGTCGGGCATGTGCTGGCCGCGCGCTTCCTCGGGGCTCCAGCCGTACAGGCGCTCGGCGCCCTTGTTCCAGTAGGTAATGCGCGCGCTCATGTCCATCACGAAGATGGCGTCGTGCGCCTTGTCGAGCAGGGATGCCTGCTCCAGCGCCAGCATGTCGGCGCGGCGCACCACGGTGATGTCGGCGATGAAGCCTTCCAGCGCCACCACCGCGCCGCGCTCGTCGTAGACGGCCGCGCCTTGCTCCCAGGCCCAGCGCAGCTGGCCGGCGGCGTTCGTGATGCGGTAGCTCAGCTGGTAGGCGCGGCGGTCGCGGATCGCGGCATTCGTGTCGTCCGCCACCTTGGCGCGGTCGTCGGGATGGATCAGGCTGGCAAACGAGACCGGGTCCTCGCCGATGAAGGCCGCCGGCACATAACCGGTCAGCCGCTCGACGCCGGCGCTGATGAACTCCATGGTCCACTCGGTGTCGTTCAGGCAGCGGTAGACTGCCCCGGGCAAATTACTCAGCAACAGGTCCAGGGACAATGCCGAGGCATCGTTCGAGCGGGAGTTGGGCGAGGCCGGGGGGGTGGTGGTAGTCATGTTCCGCGCGCTTGATATAGGTGGAACACTAATTGATAGTTAATTGATTGTACACATGATGGGTCTGGTTTTGTATTGATTTGTAATCGTTCGTGCCGAATTAGTCGATTCGGTTATTAAATCTGTACGGAAAGTAGCAAGTACCCATGTAGTTGGGGTAAGCCAGCATTTCAGGGGTGTGCACGCGACAGTCGGCACCATGCCGGCGGCTGCCGCGTGCGGACAGGCAGTCAGAACGCGGCGATGCCGGTCTGCGCGCGGCCCAGGATCAGGGCGTGGATGTCGTGCGTGCCTTCGTAGGTATTCACGACTTCCAGGTTCACCATGTGGCGGATGATGCCGAACTCGTCCGAGATACCATTTCCACCCAGCATGTCGCGTGCGGTACGGGCGATGTCCAGCGACTTGCCGCAGGAATTGCGCTTCATGATCGAGGTGATTTCCACCGCCGCCGTGCCTTCGTCTTTCATCCGGCCCAGGCGCAGGCAAGCTTGCAAGCCCAGCGTGATTTCGGTCTGCATGTCGGCCAGCTTCTTTTGCACCAGCTGGTTCGCCGCCAGCGGCTTGCCGAACTGATTCCGGTCCATCGTGTACTGGCGCGCCGTGTGCCAGCAGGCCTCCGCTGCACCGAGCGCGCCCCAGGCGATGCCGTAGCGCGCCGAGTTCAGGCAGGTGAAGGGGCCCTTCAAGCCGCGCACGTCGGGGAAGGCATTTTCTTCCGGGCAGAACACCTTGTCCATCACGATCTCGCCGGTGACCGACGAACGCAGGCCGAACTTGCCGTGGATCGCCGGCGCGCTCAAGCCCTGCATGTCCTTTTCCAGCACGAAGCCGCGGATCGCGCCTTCGTCGTCCTTGGCCCAGACCACGAACACATCGGCCACCGGCGAATTCGTGATCCACATCTTCGAACCGGTCAGGGCATAGCCGCCGTCCACCTTGCGCGCGCGGCTCACCATCGAACCCGGATCGGAACCGTGGTTCGGTTCCGTCAGGCCGAAGCAGCCGATCCATTCGCCGGTGGCCAGCTTCGGCAGGTATTTTTGTTTGGTCGCTTCGTTGCCGAATTCAAAGATCGGCACCATTACCAGCGACGACTGCACGCTCATCATCGAGCGGTAGCCCGAGTCCACGCGCTCGACTTCGCGCGCGATCAAGCCGTAGGCGACGTAGTTCAGGCCAGGGCCGCCGTACTGTTCCGGAATCGTCGGGCCCAGCAAACCCAGTTCGCCCATTTCGCGGAAGATCGCGGTGTCCATGGTCTCGTGGCGGAAGGCCTCGAGGATGCGCGGCTGGAGCTTGTCCTGGCAGTAGGCGGCGGCCGCGTCGCGCACCATGCGCTCGTCGTCGCTCAATTGGCTGTTCAGCAGCAGCGGGTCGTCCCAATGGAAGGCGGTCTTGTGGGTGGGTGCGCTCATCGATCGGTCCTGTCTCTCGTGTTCTTGTGGCCGGCACCTGCTCGCGCGCCGGAGTCAGAAGATTATAGGAAGGACGTCTTGACGCGGCTTTCCAAACTGCGACAGGCATTTTCATTTTCGGCCGAGGCCGAGGCCAAGGCCAAGGCCGAGGCCGAAGTCTATTGCGTAAAGGAGACCGCGCCCGCCAGCCCGGCATCGCGCAAGCGCACCATGTCGCGTGTCGGCGCATTGCCGAAGTGGCGCGCATACTCGCGGCTGAACTGCGAGGCGCTGATGTAGCCGACGCGCTGGCAGGCCAGGCCGGCGTCCATGCCGGTCGCCAGCATCAACCGCCGCGCTTCCTGCAGGCGCAGGGTTTTCTGGAACTGCAGCGGACTCATCGAGGTGAGCGTCTTGAACTGCCCGTGCAGCGACGAGGCGCTCATGTGCGCCAGCGCGGCCATGTCGTCGATGCGCATCGGCTGGTCGTAGTGCGCGCGGATCCAGGCCACGACCTTGCCGATGCGGTGGGCCTCGATCCGCCCCAGCTGGGCCAGGCGCGCGCCGAAGGGGCCGCGCAGCAGGCGCAGCATGATCTCGTCCTGCACCAGCGGCGCCAGCAGGGCGGCGTCCTCGGGGCGGCTGGCCAAGGTCATCAGGCGCGCGGCGGCGTCGACGATGTCTTCGCCGGCCTGGGCCACGTACACGGCGCGTCCCGCGCGTGCGGGCGGCACGCCTTCCGGGTAGGCCTTCAGGATCAGTTCGCTCAAGCGCTCGAGGTCGAAATCGAAGCGGAACGACAGGTAGGGCGCCGCCACGCTGGCTTGCCGGATCATGGCGGCGATCGGCAAATCGAGCGAAAAGACCAGCATGCGCGACGGATCGTAGTCGTAGGATTCGCCGCCCAGCATCACGGTCTTCGCGCCTTGCGCCACGATGCACAGCGCGGGACGGTGCAGGCCGTGGACCAGCTCGGCGCTGTCGTTCGAGGCGCGCACCGCGTGCAGGCCCGGGATGCAGGTGGCGAAGCTGCCGTCCTGCGGCGCGCTGGCGGCCAGCAGGGCTGCCAGGCGGACCAGATTCGGATGAGAAGAAGTCGGCGCGTTCATGGCGCATTCGTCATGTTAGGTGGCTGAAGAATACACCATGCCGCTGCCGAGTTCAGTCGGCGTGGTCGGTCGACCCCGACAGTGCCGCCAGCGTGGCCATCTCGGCACGCCGCGCGTCGAGCGCCGCGGTGGCCATGGCCAGGGCATCGCTGCCGGCCAGGAACTGGCGTGGCGGCGCCGCCATCGCGGCCAGTTCGATCACGGCGGCCGCCAGCTTCACCGGGTCGCCCAGCTGCTTGCCTTTGTACGCGCCGTACGCCCCCTCGACCGAGCCGTGGGCGGCGTAGTCCTCGATGGCGGTAGCGCCGTAGCGGACCGAGCTCGGGTCGAGGAACTCGGTGCGGAAGAAGCCGGGTTCCACCGCCGTGACCTTGATCCCGAACGGCGCCACCTCGAGCGCGAGCGAGGCGCTCAAGCCTTCGATGGCGTACTTGCTGGCGCAATACACCGAGGCGCCGTCGAAGCCGGTGATGCCGGCGATCGAGCTGATGTTGATGATGTGGCCGCCACGCTGGCGACGCATCACCGGCAGCACCGCGCGCAGCATGTGCATCACGCCATGCACGTTGACGGCGAACTGCTGCGCGATCTCGGCGCTCGACACTTCTTCCAGCCGTCCCAGCAGGCCGTAGGCGGCGTTGTTCACCAGCACGTCGATGCGGCCGAAACGCTCGGCGGCGGCGGCGATGGCCGGCGCCGCCTGGGCTTCGCTGGCGACATCGAGTTCGACGAAGGCGATGCGTGCGGGGTCGGCGTCGGCGAAGGTGTCCTGCAACTGGGCCAGCGTGCGGCCGGTGGCCACGACCCGGTCGCCGTGGTGCAGGGCTGCGCGTGCGATCTCGGCGCCGATGCCGCGGCCGGCGCCCGTAATCATCCAGACTTTGCTCATGGTGTCTCTTCCTTTGATGGTGCGTTGGGGAAGAGCGATGGTAGGACGGGGTGGGCGGCGCGGCTTGCCCAAAACTCCAGGGTGCTGGCGCGATCCTCGCCGGCTGCGCGGAAGTGGCCTACGACGTCACGCCGAAGCGGCCGCTGTGGAACAGCAGGGCCGGCTGCGGCTGGACTGCGCATTCCTCGACTTCGCCGACGAAGATCACGTGGTCGCCTTCGGGATAGCGGCTGCGGTTATGGCATTCGAACCAGGCCACCGCGCCTTTCAGGATCGGCTGGCCGGTGCGCGACAGCCCGTACGCGACGCCGGCGAACGGGTCTTCGCCACGGCGCGAAAAGCGCAGCGCCAGGTCTTCCTGCCCGGCCGCCAGCACGTTGATCACGTAGTGCGAGTTGCCGCTGAAGATGGGCATGCTGTTGGCGGCGCTGCCCAGGCTCCACAGCACCAGCGGCGGATCGAGCGAGACGGAATTGAAGGAACTCGCGGTCAGCCCGCGGAAGCTGCCGTCCTCGAGGCGCGTCGTGATGACGGTGACCCCGGTCGCAAATTGCGACAGTGCCTGGCGGAAATGCGCCGAATCGAAACCGCGCTCGGTGGCGCGGGGAGAGCGTGTGTTCATCGGACCCTTAAAAAGTTGCATGCTCATTATGCCATCGCCCGGAACGGGACGCCGCCTGGCTCGTATTCCACACCTGCCTGCAGCGCATGTTGCGTCTGCACAAAGTATGGCTTTACGTTACAGTAAAGCCATCACGAACAAGATCGAGGTATGCGATGAGCGAGCAAACAGCAAGCGGCGTGGCGATCCTGGGCGGCGGATGCTTCTGGTGCACCGAGGCTGTTTACCTGGAGGTGCGCGGCATCACGCGCGTGGAATCGGGCTACATGGGCGGCCACGTGGTCAATCCGACCTACGAACAAGTCTGCGGCGCCGCCACCGGCCACGCCGAGGTGGTGCGGCTGGAATTCGATCCGTCGGTGATCAGCTACCGCGACATCCTGCAGATCTTCTTCACCATCCACGACCCGACCACGCAAGACCGCCAGGGCAACGACGTCGGCCCGCAATACCGCTCGGTGATCTTTACCCAGGACGCCGAACAGGAAGCAAGCGCGCGCCAGGTGATCGCCGAAATGGCGGCCGTGTGGGACGCACCGATCGTGACCCAGGTGCTGCCGGAGGAAACCTGGTACAAGGCCGAGGAGTATCACCAGAATTACTACGCCCAGCACCCGATGCAGGGCTACTGCGCGTTCGTGGTGGCGCCGAAGGTGGCGAAGTTCAGGACGACGTTCCAGCAGTTCATGAAATAACGGAAACGTTGGTGTTTGTGTTGCCGCTGGATTGATCGGCTTTGGTAGGGTGGGCGCAAGAGCCCACCTACGGCCAGCCCCATCGACTTCGCTTGCTCCCCGCTCACTCGTACATGTACTTCCTCGACCAGGGTATCTGCGCCGGGTCTTCCCCGGCCTTGCCGCACACGATCTGGTACAGGCTGATCCAGTCGTGGGCAAAGGCGTAGGCGCAGCCGGCGAGGTAGACGTGCCAGATGCGGAAGCGCTTGGCGTCGGTCAGCTGGGCGATCTCGTCGGCGCGATTTTCGAAATTCTCGGTCCAGGCGGCGCAGGTCTTGGCGTAGTGGCGGCGCAGGTTCTCGACGTCGCGCACTTCCAGTCCGCCGGCCTGCATGGCCTTGATCACCGCGCCCAGGTGCGCCAATTCTCCCTGCGGGAACACGTATTCGTCGATGAAGGCGCCGCCGCCGTAGGGCGTGGCGCGGCCTTCGACGTCGGTCGAGGTGATGCCGTGGTTCATGACCACGCCGCCCGGCGCCAGCAGGCCGTTAACGCGTTCGAAATACTCGGCCAGGTGCTGCACGCCCACGTGCTCGAACATGCCGACGCTGGTGATGCGGTCGAACTGGCCGCTGACGTCGCGGTAGTCTTGCAGGCGGATCTCGACGCGGTCCGCGAGCCCGGCCGCCGCCACCCGTTCGCGCGCCAGGCTGGCCTGGTTTTCCGACAGCGTCACGCCCAGCACGCGCGCGCCGAAGTGCCCGGCCGCGCGGATCGCCAGCGCGCCCCAGCCGCAGCCGATGTCGAGCAGGGTCTGGCCCGGACGCAGGCCGATCTTGGTGAGGATGTGGTCGATCTTGCGCACCTGCGCCGTGGCCAGGTCTTCGTCGCCGCTGTCGAAATAGGCGCAGGAATACACCATGTTCGGGTCGAGCCAGGCCTGGTAGAAATCGTTCGACACGTCGTAGTGGTAGCGGATCGCGTCGGCGTCCCGCTTGCGCGTGTGCGGCGAGAACAGGCGCAGCGGGTGAATGGCGCGCCGTTCGGCCTTGCCGTGCGAGGCAGCCAGCGCGCTGCCGATGCGGATCATGTCGGCGGCCCGTCCCTTGATCTCGAGCGCGCCTTCGACATAGGCTTGCCCGAGCTTGTACAGGGTCGGCGAGAGCAGGTAGCGCAGCGACGCCGGACGGGGTACGCGGATGGTGACGAGCGGCGGGTCGGACGACAAATCGACTTGCTCGCCATTCCACAGCTCGACCCGCAGGGGCAGCGACAGCTTGCTGCGCATGCCCGAGCTCCAGGCGCCAAGTTTGATTTCGTTGAACACGTTTCCCTCCGGCTGGTGAGCCGGCGAAAAACCACCGGCCTGAAGACATGACGGAGCCCCCGTACGGACGGGCTGTGCGTAAAACCTTGGTGCTGCGGTATGCGGTGCCTTGCTGCTGTGAAGCTGTGCTGCGTCAGGGCTGCAGGCGCTGCAGACTCCAGCTGCCGTCTTCCTGCCGCGTGTAGACGATGCGGTCATGGAAGCGCGAGCGGCGTCCTTGCCAGAACTCGATGCGCTCGGGCACCAGGCGGAAACCGCCCCAGTTGCCCGGGCGCGGCGGCGCTTCGCCGGCCTGGGCGGCCACGGCGTCGTAGTTCTGTTCCAGGGCCGCGCGGTTGGCGATCGGCGCACTCTGCTGGGAGGCGATCGCCGACAAGCGGCTCTTCAACGGCCTGCTATGGAAATACTTGTCGCTTTCCTCGGCCGAGGTCGTTTCGACCCGGCCCTCGATGCGCACCTGGCGTTCAAGTTCGCTCCAGAAGAATAGCAGGGCAGCGTGCGGATTGGCGCGCAGCTCCTGCGCCTTGCGGCTGTCGTAATTGGTGTACCAGGTGAAGCCGCGTTCGTCGAACTGCTTGACCAGCACGATGCGCGAGCTCGGCCGGCCCTCGGGGTCGACGGTGGCCACGTTCATCGCGTTCGGCTCGTTGACCTCGGCCTTCAGGGCCTGCTCGAACCAGCGCGTGAACTGCGCGATGGGATCGTCCAGCACATCGGCTTCGTCCAGGCTGGCCTGGCCATAGTCCTTGCGCAGGCCGGCCACGGCGTCGCCAATCGCCGGCGTGGTTTCAGGAACAGGTGTCGCATCAATCCCACGCCGCCGCCCCATGGCCGCGCCCAGGCGCGCCATCTGCTCGGGCGAGAACAGGCGCAGCGCCATCGGCGCCATCGTGCTTTCCTCGCGCTCCATGTGGGCGCTGTAGCGCTGCACGAAGCGCTGCACGTTCGAGCTCGACAGCGTGGCGGCGCTGCCGTCGGCAATCGCGGTCAATTGCTCGTGCAGGTCTTGCCAGAGCGCGTCCATCTCCTTGTGGTCCTGCAGGATGGTTGGCGCGAGCGCCGCCAGCGTGGCCGCGTCCTCGCCTTGCGCCACGGCGCGCAGCATCGGGATCAGGTCCTGTTCTTCGTCCTCGTGGTGCAGGTGGGCCGCCTTCTCGAAATACTTCAGCACGGCGCTTGCCGCCTGGCGCGCCTGGTCGTCGGCGCCGTGCGCGGGCAGGTGCGCCAGCAGGCGTTCGAGGGTGCCGAGCTGCTTGCGGATGCGTCCATGGCAATGCTTGAGGACAGCGATCGGCTGGTCGAAGCCGGGGGCGGCATCAATGAGGGAATCGTTCATGTGCGTTTTTTTGACAGAGGGAATTTTTTTTGATTGACTAACAGACATTTTAGTGCAGTTGCGAGCGATGGCTTCGGTAAAATGGCGGCATGCATACCAACGACACCCCCAGCTTCAGCGCAGCGCTCGACGACGAAATCGACTTCGCACGCCGCTTCGGCGGCATCGCCCGCTTGTACGGCGAGCGTGCCCTCGAACGCTTCCGTGCGGCGCACGTTTGCGTGATCGGCGTCGGCGGCGTCGGCTCCTGGATCGTCGAGGCCCTGGCGCGCAGCGCGGTCGGCCACCTGACCCTGATCGACCTCGACAACGTGGCCGAGTCGAACATCAACCGCCAGATCCAGGCCCTCACGTCGACCGTCGGCATGCCGAAGATCGAGGCCCTGCGCGAACGCATCGCCCAGATCAACCCCTTCTGCAAGGTGACCCTGGTCGAGGATTTCATCGAGCCGGAGAACATCGCGCAGATGGTCGGCACCGATCGCTTCGACTACGTGGTCGACGCCATCGACAGCGTGAAGGCCAAGGCCGCGCTGATCGCGTATTGCCGCGACCACAAGCTGCCGCTGGTGACCATCGGCGGCGCCGGCGGCCAGATCGATCCGACCAAGATCGAGGTGCGCGACCTGGCCCGTACCGAGCAGGAGCCGCTGCTGAAAAAGGTGCGCAAGCTGCTGCGCGCGCAGTATGGTTTTTCGCGTGGCGAGAAGCAGAAATACCACATCGACGCCGTGTTCTCGATGGAGCCCCTACGCTATCCCGAGCTCGAAGATGCCTGCGAGATCGGGTCGAGTGTCACCGGCTTGAATTGCGCGGGCTTCGGTTCCAGCATGGTCGTCACCGCCAGCTTCGGCATGATCGCCGCCGGCCACATCCTGCGCAAGATGGCGGAAGCGGCCGAGGCCGACAACGCGGAGGCGGCCGCCGCCGTGGCGCTGCCGGAAACGGCCGAGGCCGAAAAGTAAGGCGGTGTAACGCCGCTGCCATGGCGGCGCGGGCCTTTGCTATCATAGGATCATCGATTGAAATCCTGTCATTGAAAGAGACCACATGATCCGTCGTAGCTCCTTCGTGGCCCTGCTGCTTGCAGCGGCGGCCGCCCACGCCCAGCAGGGCGCGCCCGCCACCCCGGCCAATGCCCCGCAAGCCGCAGCTGCCGCCGGCCAGGCCGCCGCCACCGTGCGCCAGCAAGGCGTGCAAAGCGCCGCCGAGCAGGCCGCCATCGGCTCGCAGCAGGCTGCCGGCGTCGCCGGCCAGGCCGCCCAGAGCGGCGCCGAAGCCGTCAGCGGCGCGGCCCAGGATGCCGCCGCGGCCGCCCAGGCAGCGCAGCCGGCAGTGCCCGCCGAACCCCAGCTCGAGATCGTCGAGCGCGTGGTCGGCAAGGGGCAAACGGCCGAGATCGGCCACAAGGTCACTGTCAACTACACGGGCTGGTTCTACAAGCCGATGGCGCGGAATCAGCGCGGCCGCAAGTTCGATTCCTCGCTCGACGCCGGCCGCACGCCGCTCGACTTCCAGCTGGGCGCCAGCCAGGTCATCAAGGGCTGGGAACAGGGCGTGCTGGGCATGAAGGTGGGCGGCAAGCGCACCCTGATCATCCCGAGCCGCCTGGCCTACGGCGCACGCGGCGCACCGGGCGGCTCGATTCCGCCGGACAGCGACCTGATCTTCGATGTGGAACTGCTCGGCGTAAAATAAATCCCAACCAAAGCGGGGGTGGACGATGCGTGTCGCAAACGATGTCACTGAGCTGATCGGCAATACGCCGCTGGTCAGGATCCGCAAGCTGGGCCAGCCGGGCGGCGCCGAAGTCCTTGCCAAGCTCGAGTTCCATAACCCCGCGCACAGCGTCAAGGACCGCATCGGCCTGGCGATGATCGAGGCGGCGGAACAGGCCGGCAAGATCGGGCCCGATACCGTCGTTGTCGAGCCGACCAGCGGCAATACCGGCATCGCGCTGGCGATGGTATGCGCTGCGCGCGGCTACCGATGCAAGCTGGTCATGCCCGAGACCATGAGCAACGAGCGGCGCATGCTGCTGCGCGCCTACGGCGCCGAACTGGTGCTCACCCCGGGCGCCGAAGGCATGGCCGGCGCCATCCGCCGCGCCGAGGAGCTGGTCGCCGCCGACCCGCGCGCCTTCATGCCGCAGCAGTTCAACAACCCCGCCAACCCGGAAGTCCACCGCCGCACCACGGCCGAGGAAATCTGGCGCGATACCGACGGCAAGGTCGACATCGTGGTGGCCGGCGTCGGCACCGGCGGCACGATCACCGGCGTGGGCGAGGTGCTGAAGGAACGCAAGCCCGGCTTCCAGGCGGTCGCGGTGGAGCCGGAAGCCTCGCCGATGCTGTCGAAAGGGAGCAAGGGGCCGCACCCGCTCCAGGGCATCGGCGCCGGCTTCGTGCCGCAGGTGCTCAATACCGCGATCTATGACGAGGTGATCGCCGTGCGCAACGAGGATGCCTTCGAGACCGCACGCGCCGCCGCACGCGAGGAGGGGCTGCTGGTCGGGATTTCGTCGGGCGCGGCGCTGTGGGCGGCGCTGCAGGTGGCGCAGCGGCCGCAGAACGCGGGCAAGCTGATCGTGACGATCATTCCGTCGTTCGGCGAGCGGTATCTGAGTACCGCGCTGTTTGCGAACCTGGCCGGCTAACAGAGGCCTGCGGCCTGGACCGTAATCGTTGGCAGCGAGGCATCGCTCGAAACGCATCCATGAACGGCAAACCCTGAAACGCCAACTCTTCGCTCATCGTTGCGAGCGGCTATTCAGCGCAAACGCGAGAAGGACACGCCCGTAACCGCGTGGGCACGGGGGGCCTAGGGCTCACCCTACGTTATCAGGCGTTACCGGCCAGGCTTCATACCCCATGCCCCGCCAGCGCACACCCGTGCGTGCTGGTGCCTTCCTCCACCTGCAGGGTGCAATGCGCAATCCCATGCTCTTTGCGCAGCGCCGCCACGGTCTCGTCGAGGAAGCCATCGCCCGGATACCCGCCCGGCATCACCAGGTGCGCGGTCAGCGCGGTCTCGGTGGTGCTCATCGCCCAGATGTGGAGGTCGTGCACGCTAGTTACGCCCGGGCGCGCTTCCAGGAAGTGCTCGACCGCGTGCGCATCGACGCTGGCCGGCACCGCCGCCATCGCCATCTGCACCGATTCGCGCAGCAGCGACCAGGTGCCCCAGACGATCACCAGCACGATCGCCAGGCTGACCGCCGGATCGAGCCAGGTCCAGCCGGTGACCATGATCACCAGGCCCGAGATCACCACCCCCAGCGAGATCGCCGCGTCGGCCGCCATGTGCAGGTAGGCGCCGCGCACGTTCAGGTCGCCCTTGCTGCCTGCCATGAACAGCCAGGCCGAGAAGCCGTTGATGGCCACGCCGATGGCCGCCACCACCGACACCGTGACGCCCGCCACCGGATGCGGCTCGGCGAAGCGCTGCACGGCTTCCCAGGCGATGGCGCCGCAGGCGGCCAGCAGCAGCAGGGCGTTCGCCAGCGCCGCCAGGATCGAGGAGCTGCGCAGGCCGTAGGTGTAGCGCGCACTCGGCGCCCGCTTGGCCAGCACCGCCGCGCCCCAGGCCAGCACCAGGCCCAGCACGTCCGACAGGTTGTGGCCGGCGTCGGCCATCAGCGCGGTGGAGTTGGCCAGGAAGCCGTAAAAGAACTCGATGGCGACGAAGGCCGTGTTCAGGCCGATGGCCAGGGCAAAGGCACGGCCGTGGCCTTCGACCGGGGCATGGTGGTGATGGTGGCCATGGCTGTGACCATGCCCGTGCGCGTGGCTGTGCCCGTGCGAATGATCGTGGTGGTGGTCTTGGCTCATGGTTCGTTTCCGTTGGCGGGTTCGGCGATGTGCTCGAACATGTTGGCGAGCAGGGTGCTGATGTGGGCGTCGGCGGCGGCGTAGAACACCTGCTTGCCCTGGCGTTCGGCCTTCACGATGCGCGCGGCGCGCAGCAGGCGCAAGTGGTGGCTGACGAGGGAGCTGGACAGGTCCAGCGCCGCGGCGATGTCGCCCACGGCGGTCGGCTGCGCCAGGCAGGCCAGCACGATGCGCAGGCGGGTGGCGTCGCCGAGCAGGTGGAAGAGGTCGGCCACTTGCTCGACGTGGTTGGATTCGTCGGGAATAGTCATCATTAACATGTGAATAGATGTTCACATGTTAGTGCAAAAAGATGGGGCCGGCAAGCACGCGCGTGCAGGCCGGCCCCGGGCGTATTCGTGCCGCTTATTGCGGGTGGAATTCCTCGGCCGACGCAAACATCTCCCAGGCCGCGATGAACAGCGCCGCGATCACCGGTCCGATGACGAAACCGTTCAGGCCGAACAGCGCCATGCCGCCCAGGGTCGACAGCAGCACCAGGTAGTCCGGCATCTTGGTGTCCTTGCCGACCAAGATCGGGCGCAGGATATTGTCGACCAGGCCGATCACCAGCACGCCGAAGGCGATCAGCACCACGCCCTGCCAGACCGCGCCGGTCACCAGGAAGTACACCGCCACCGGCGCCCAGACGATGGCCGCGCCGACGGCAGGCAGCAGCGACAGGAAGGCCATCACCACGCCCCACAGCAGCGGCGCCTGCACGTCCAGGAACCAGAAGATCAGGCCGCCCAGGGCGCCCTGCGCGATGGCGACCAGCACGTTGCCCTTCACGGTGGCGCGGATCACGGTGGTGAAGTTGTCGAACAGGCGCTGCTTGTACATGCGGCTGAGCGGCACGGCGCGCTTGATGCGGTTGGCCAGGGCCTGGCCGTCGCGCAGCAGGAAGAACAGCAGGTACAGCATGATGGTCAGGCTGACCAGGAAGTCGAAGGTGTTGCGGCCGAAGTTGATGGCGTAGCGCGCGAACACCTGGCTGACCTGGGCCGCGCCCTCGGACAGCTTCTGTTCCAGCGAGGCCAGGTCGGTGACTTCGAAGCGCTCCAGCACCGACACGATCCAGTCGGGCAGCACGCCGACGATCTGCTGGAAGTAGCGGCCGAAGTCGATCTGGCCGGTGTTGATCATGTCGTAGATGCCGAGCGCCTGGCGCACCAGCGAGGCGCCGATCAGGGACAGCGGCAGGATCACCATGACGATGATCGAGAACAGGGTGAGCAGGGCGGCCAGCGTGGGCTTTTGCTTGGTGACGGGCAGCAGGCGCCGGTACAGCGGGGCGAACAGGATGGCCAGCACCATGCCCCAGAAGACCGCGCCGGAATAGGGCAGCAGGATCCAGCCGAATGCCAGGGTGACCAGGGTTAACAGGAGAAGGAAGAACTTTTGCTGGATCGTGAATTGGTTCATGGGCTGCCAGGGTGTGAATACATGGGGCCATGATAGACGATTCGACAACCCGGTGTTGGGAACGCGGGTGTGTCGAGTTGGTGGTGCACGTATTGTCGCCGCGGTGCGGGCGCTGAGACCGCGTGGGCACAAGTGAAGTGCCCACCCTGCCTTACTGCGCCAGCTGGCCCTCTGTGTCTCGGAACGCGATCGGGCCGAGTTTCAGCTTGTCCAGCTGCGGCAGGATGCGCTTGCGGTCGCCCACGGCCACGATCACCAGCTGCGCGGGGTCGAGGTAGCGGCGGGCGGCTTCCTGGACATCCTCCGCGCTGACCGCGGCCAGCTTGCCGGGCAGCTGGCGGTAGTAGTCGAGCGGCAGGCCGAAGACAAAGGCTTCGGCCAGGCTGGCGCCGATGTCGGCATTGGTCTCGAAGCCGTTCGGCAGCGACAGCAGCTGGGCGTTGCGGGCGCCAAGCAGTTCGTCGGCGCCGAGCGGAGCGTCGATCATGGCCCGGGCTTCGCGCAGGATCTCGGCCACCGAGGCGCCGGTGGCGTCGGCGCGCACGCTGCCGGCGATGCTGAACGGACCCGGCGTGCGGCCGTAGCGGAAGCCCGAGAACATGCCGTAGCTGTAGCCCTTCTCTTCGCGCAGGTTCTGGTTGATGCGGCTGGTGAACAGGCCGCCGAAAGCGGCGTTCATCACTTCCAGCGCCGGATACGCCTCGCTGGTACGCTCGGCGCCGAAGGTCACCAGGCGCAGCGCGGTCTGCGGCGCGCCCGGCTTGTCGACCACCACCACGCGCGCACGGGTCGGCGTTGGCGTACCCGGTGCGAACGGCGGCGCCTGCATGCCCTGCCAGGCGCCGAAGTACTGCTCCGCCAGCGCTTGTAATTCCTCGCGCTCGATGTCGCCGGTGACCACCAGCGCCGCGTTCGACGGCACGTAGTGGCGGCGCCAGAAGTCCTGCAGGTCGGCCCGGGTGACGGCGCGGATCGCGGGCTCGGTGCCCAGCTGGCCATAGCCGTAAGGATGGCGCGGGCCGTACAGGGCGCCGGCCGCGGCCACCGAGGCCACGGCTTCGGCTTCGTCGCGCTGGCCGAGCAGGTCGCCCAGGCGGCTGGCGCGCTGGCGCTCGACTTCATCAAGCGGGAAGGCCGGATGCAGCACCACGTCGGCCATGACGGCAAATGCCTGCTCGAAGCTCGAACGCAGCGCCAGCAGCGACACCGCCGACGCGTTGGTGCCGCTGTCGGCGTCCATGAAGGCGCCCAGCTGGGCAATTTCCTCGGCAATGCGCAGGGCGCTGCGCGCCTGCGTGCCTTCGGTGAGCATCTGCGCCGTGAAGCCGGCCAGGCCGGGCAGGGCCAGCGGATTGCTGTCGGCGCCGCTGCGCACCACGAGTTCGGCCGACACCAGCGGCAGCGCCGGGTTGCGATGGTGGATCACGGTGAGGCCGTTGGCGAGCTGGAAGGCCTCGCCCTGCGGCAGCTGGAACACGGGCTCCGGGCCGGCCGGCGGCGCCTTGGCGCGCCAGGCTTCGGCGTCGTTGACGCCGGCCTGCTTCACCTTCACGGCTTTCACGCCCTTCGGCGCCTTGGGTGTTTTCGGCAGCGGCGGATCGTGCGGCAATGCCGGTTCGCCCGGCACGCCGGCCACGAGCACCCGGTTCTGCGGCTGCAGCCAGGTGGCCGCGGCGCGCTGCACGTCGGCAGGGGTAATGCGGCGCAGCGCCGCGATGTCCTGCGCCAGGTAGCCGGGGTCGCCGGTGAACTGGTTGTAGTGGTTCATCTGGTCGGCCAGGCCGTCGCCGCCCAGTTGTTCGAGGCCGGTGAGCATTGCGGTTTCGATCTGGCGCTTGGCGCGGTCGACTTCCTGCGCGCTCGGGCCTTGTTCGCGCAGGGCCGCCAGTGCGGCGTCGATGGCGCTTTCGAGTTCCTGCGCCGTGTGGCCGGCGCGCGCCGTCGCCTCGACCAGGAAGGTGGAGGCCAGGGCGCGCGCATCCTGGTCGGCATCGACGTCCTGGGCGATCTGGCGCTCGTAGACCAGGGACTGGTACAGGCGGCTCGACTTGCCGCCGGCAAGGATCTGCGCCGCCACCGCCAGTTCGGCGTCGCCCGGCTGGTAGGCCGGCGGCGTGAGCCAGCCCATGTAGACGCGCGGCAGCTCGACCCGGTCGGGCACCGTCAGGCGGCGTTCCTGCGTGATCGGCGGCGTGGCCACCTGCGGGCGCACCACGTCCGGGCCGCGTTTCAGGCTGCCGAAGTACTTCGCCACCAGGGCGCGCGCTTTTACTTTGTCGATGTCGCCGGCGATGACGACGCTGGCGTTGTTCGGACCGTAGTAGCGCGTGAAGAAGTCGCGCACGTCGTCCAGTTTCGCATTCTGGATGTCGGTGTGCGAGCCGATCACCGAGGCGTAATACGGGTGCTCGGGCGGGAACAGCGCGTGGTTCAGGGCTTCCTCGACGATCCCGTAGGGTTCGTTTTCCACGGTCTCGCGGCGCTCGTTGCGCACCACGTCCTGCTGGTTGGTCAAGGACTTCTGGTCGAGCACGTCGAGCAGGTAGCCCATGCGGTCGGCGTGCACCCATAGCGCCAGTTCGAGCTGGTTGGCGGGCACGGTGTCGTAGTAGCTGGTGCTGTCGTAGCCGGTGCCGCCATTGCTGTCGCTGGCGCCGGCGCCTTCGAGCAGGCGGTCGGCCAGGCCGCGCGGCAGGTGCTTGCTGCCCGCGAACATCATGTGCTCGAACAGGTGGGCGAAGCCGGCCAGGCCGGGCGCCTCGTTGGCGGGCCCCACGTGGTACCAGACATTCACGGCCACCAGCGGCAGGCGCTTGTCTTCCACCAGGATCACCTGCAAGCCGTTCGGCAGGGTGTATTTGTCGAAGGCGATGTTCGGCACATCAATTGGCGCGCCGGTACTGTCGGCAGCGGCCAGCGGCGCGGATGCGGCGAACAGCGGTCGGGTTTTCATGCGGTACTCCAGGAATCGGTCTAAATCAGTGGCAGGCGGCGCTGCCGTGGTCGGGCGCTGAGGCGTTCGGCAGCATAGGTGGGGCCGCTTCCAGCAATTCCCAGTCGTAGCCGCCGTCCTTCAGGCGCAGGCGCAGCACAGCGTTGCGGCTGGCGTCGCGCACTTCGCTGTGCCGCTCGAACAGGAGGAAGGGCGTGGCAAAGGCGCCGCCGGTGCCGACCACGAACTGGCGCATGCCGCGCGGGTCGCGCTGGCCGTGCGCATCCTGCGGCGCGAAGCGCTCGTAATCGTGGTCATGCCCGGACAATACCAGTTCCGCGCCGGCCGCGTGCAGCAGGGCCCAGGCATCGCGCATCTTCGGCACGCTGCCGTGCCCGCCCGAACTGTACAGGGGATGGTGCCAGAAGGCGAGGGTGCAGCGGCGCGGATGGTCCTGCAGTTCGGCGCGCAGCCAGTCCAGCTGGACGGCGTGGGCCGCGGGCGCCAGGTTGCTGTCGAGGGAAATCACGCGCCAGCTGCCGAGATCCAGGCTGTACCAGCTGCGCCCGGGGCGGCCGGCGCGTTCGCCGAAATAGGCGAAATAGGGCAGGGCGCCCTTCGTGTAGTACTCGTGGTTGCCGGGAGAAGGCCAGGTGCGGTCCTTGAAGCGGCCCCAGGTCGGGTCGTAGCAGTCGGCGAATTCCCTGGCCGTGCCGCGCGGGTAGGTGTGGTCGCCCAGGGTCAGCACCACGGCATCCGGATCGGCGGCCAGGCCGGCCGCCACCACGGCGGCAGTATCGGCCGCGCCCGACCAGCGCGGGTCGGGGTGGGCGCAACGGGCGATGTCGCCGGCGGCGTAGATCGTTTGCACCGGCGCCGTTTGTGTCTGCGCCGCGCAGGTGAGCGGACCCGCGAGCAGGCCCAGGCCTGCCAGCGCACGATGCAGCCGGAGCGTGCCCCTCACTATTCAATAAAGCGCAGCAGTCCGCGCAGCGCGTGGATGACGGTCTGTTCGCGCACCGCCTGGCGGTCGCCCTGGAACACCAGGCGCTCGGACAGGGTGGTGTCGCCGCGCGCCCAGCCGAAGCAGACCGTGCCGACCGGCTTGCCCGGCACCGCGCCCGTGGGACCGGCGATGCCCGTGGTCGAGAGCGACACGTCGGCGTTGCTGTTCGAGAGCGCGCCCTCGGCCATGGCCCCGGCCACTTCCTCGCTGACGGAGCCGAACTGCGCGATCAGCGCAGCCGGCACGTCCAGCAGTTCGGTCTTCGAATTGTTGGAATAGGTGACGAAGCCGCAATCGAACCAGGCGGTGGAGCCGGCGATCTCGGTGACGGCCTGCGACACGCCGCCGCCGGTACAGGATTCGGCGGTGGCCAGCACCAGGCGCCTGGCCTGCAGCGCCGCGCCGACCCGGGTGGCGAGTTCGATCATTTCGTTGCTCATGCGGCTACTCCCTCGTGTGATCGCGGCGCGGCGGCAGGGGCCGCGCAGGGACCATTCTAGCGCGGGGCAGGCGCCGCCGGTATAGCAAACTTGCAGGAAAAATCCGCGCCGATGCTGTCCAAACGACAAGCGAACGGGTAGAGTGACGATCTTTCAGTGTGCAAAATGTCCCGTGCGACACGTTGACATTCCATGCTGCTATTCTGCATCGCGGCGGTTCTCCCGCCGTGTTTCTTTTACTTAAAAAAATACATGTCGCTTCATCAATACGCGTGCTGCCGGGCCTGGCCGGCGCGGTCGTGATGGTCTTGGCCTTCCGCGCCGCGTGGCGCGCGCTCCGCCGTGCACACCCTGCACGCCGCGCACCCCCTGCACTGTTGCCGTTCCCGATCGGCGTGGCGCCATGATGCGCCAGTCCTCGATCCGCAAGAAGCTGGTGGCCGTCGTGATGGCGACCACCCTGGCCGCGCTGGTGGTCTCGGTCGGGCTGGTCATCGGCTACGACCTGCGCAGCTACCACCGCACCCTGGTCAACGACCTCGCGACCCAGGCCGAACTGGTCGGCCACATGAGCTCGGCCGCGCTGAGCTTCGACGACGCCCGCCTGGCCGGCGAAAACCTGGCCCTGCTGCGCACCCGGCCGATGGTCGACGCCGCCGCCATCTACGACGAGCGCGGGCGCCTGTTCGCCTCGTATGCGGCCGATGGCGCCGGCGCGGTGTTCCCGGTACGCGCCGAAAGCGCCGCGGCGCGCGTCGAGGGCGACCACCTGGTCGTGTTCCGCCCGGTGGTGGAGAACGGCGAAACCATCGGCACGGTCTGGCTGCGCGCCGAGAACCGCCTGCTGGCGCGCACCTTCGACTACCTGGGTATCGCGCTGGTGGTGACGCTGCTGGCGATGGCGATCGCCTGGCTGCTGATGCGGCGCCTGGGCAGCATCATCACCGCGCCCATCGTCGCCATCACCGAAATCGCCCGCGATGTGGTGGCCAAGCGCGATTACTCGCGCCGCGCGTCGCGCATCAGCAACGACGAGGCGGCCGAACTGGTCGATTCCTTCAACGCCATGCTGAGCGAGATCGAGAACCGCACGCGCGAACTCGAGGACTCGAACGCCGCCATCGGGCGCGAAGCGCAAGAGCGTTCGCGCGCGCAGCAGGAAGTGATGCGCCTGAACGAACAGCTCGAACACCGGGTCGACGAGCGCACCCTGCAGCTGGCGCTGGCGAACGCCGAACTGGCCAACGCGATCGACGAGGCGAGGAATGCCAACCAGGCAAAATCGGCCTTCCTGTCGTCGATGAGCCACGAGCTGCGCACGCCGCTCAACGCCATCCTCGGCTTTGCCCAGATCCTCACTTCCGAGGCGCTGCCGACCACCGACGCGCAAAAGAAGGAATTTGCCAGCCACATCCTGAAGTCGGGACGCCACCTGCTTACCCTGATCAACGAGATCCTCGACCTCGCCAAGGTGGAGTCGGGCACGATTCCGCTGTCGATGGAGCCGGTGGCGCTGGGCGAGATCCTGGAAGAGTGCCGCACCATGATCGAGCCGCTGGCGGCCGGACGCGGCATCCGCATGCTGTTCCCGGAACAGGTCGGCGCGGTGCTGCTGGCCGACCGCACGCGCCTGAAACAGGTGCTGCTGAATTTGCTGTCGAACGCGGTCAAGTACAACCGCGACTCCGGCGCCGTGGTGCTCGACTGCGGCGAGCCGGCGCCTGGCCGCCTGCGCATCGCGGTGCGCGACACCGGCATGGGACTGCGTCCCGACCAGCTGGACGGCCTGTTCCAGCCCTTCAACCGCCTCGGCCAGGAAGCCGGCGCCCAGGAAGGCACCGGCATCGGCCTGGTGGTCACGCGGCGCCTGGTGGAGCTGATGGGCGGTTCGATCGAGGTGAGCAGCAGCCCGGGCGTGGGCAGCGTGTTCGCGATCGAGCTGGGCACCACCGCGCCGCAGGCCAGGGTCGGCTTCACCATCGATGGTGTCGCGGCGGCGCCGGTGGGGCGGCCCGACGGCGCGCCGCACCTGGTGCTGTACGTCGAGGACAATCCGGCCAACCTGAAGCTGATCGAGGAGATCGTGCGCTTCCGCCCGGACCTGCAGCTGATCTCGGCCGGCGATGGCCCGGCCGGCCTGGCGCTGGCGCGCGAGCGGCGCCCCGACATCATCTTGATGGACATTAACCTGCCCGGCATGAGCGGCTACGAGGTGCTTGCCGAGCTGCGCCGCGACCCCGTCATGTCGGCCACGCCCGTGATCGCGCTGTCGGCCAACGCCATGGCGGGCGACATCGAACGGGGCAAGGCGGCGGGCTTCTTCCGCTACCTGACGAAACCGGTCGACATCGACAAGTTCAACGAAGCGATCGACGGCACGCTGGCCCGGCTGGCTGTCCTGAAAGGAAACGAAACATGATCACGCCTGCCGACGTGCGGTGCGCCCGCGTGCTGGTTGTCGACGACCAGCCGGTCAACGTGCAGCTGCTCGAATACCTGCTCAAGACCACCGGCTACGAGAACGTGCACAGCACCACCGACCCGCGCCAGGTGGTGGCCCTGCACCTGAAGTACCGCTTCGACCTGATCATCCTCGACCTGCACATGCCGCACATGGACGGCTTCCAGGTGATGGAGGCCCTGAAGCCCCTGGAAAGCGAATCCTGGCTTCCGGTGCTGGTGGTCACGGCCGAACCGGATAAAAAGCTGGCCGCGCTCGAAGCCGGCGCGCGCGACTTCATCGGCAAGCCGCTCGACACGGTCGAGGTGATGACGCGCATCCGCAACCTGCTCGAAGTGCGCCTGATGCACCGCGAGTCGCTGGCCCACGGCGCCAACCTGGAGCGCATGGTGCGCGAGCGCACGGGCGAGCTGGAACGCTTCCGGCGCGCGATGGACGCCACCGCCGACGGCATCTTCCTGATCGATGCCGCCAGCCTGGCCCTGGTCGATGTGAGCGACGGCGCCTGCCGCATGCTGGGCTTTTCGCGCGACGCGCTGTTGCGCATCGATCCGGTGGCCCTGGGACTCACCACCGCCGACCAGCTGCAGCGCCACCTCGACACCAACGCCGCCGCGCACGAATCCGACATCGCAGAGACCGAGCTGCTGCGCGCCGGCGGCGAGGGCGCGGTGCCGGTGGAAATCAGCTGGCAGTGGCAGGAAGCGGGCAGCAGCAAGCTGCTGATCGCGGTGGCGCGCGACATCAGCGAGCGGCGCCATGCCCAGCAGCGCCTGAAGCACCTGGCCAGCTACGACGCGCTGACCGGCCTGCCGAACCGCACGCTGTTCTTCCAGAATTTAAGCGCAGCGATCGAGCTGGCCCAGGACAAGACCTGGCGCGTGGCGGTGCTGTTCATCACGCTCGACCGCTTCAAGATCGTCAACGATTCGCTGGGGCCGGCCCTGGGCGACGAACTGCTGCGCCAGTTCAGCAAGCGCCTGATGCGCGTGATGGACCTGCGCGAGGACGTCGGACGCCTGGGCGGCGATGAATTCGCCGTGGTGCTGAACATGACGCGCGAGCAGCAGCACTCGCCGGCGCACGTGGCCAACGAGATCCGCGAAGCGCTGCGCCAGCCCTTCGACCTGGAGGGCCAGCAGGCGGTGCTCACCGCCAGCATCGGCATCGCCATGTACCCGGACGACGCCCTCGATCCGGGCACGCTGGTGAAATACGCCGACACCGCCATGGTGCGCGCCAAGGAAGCGGGCCGCGACGGCTACCGCTTCTTCACGGCCGGCATGAACGTGCAGGTGCTGGCGCGCCTCGACCTGGAAGTGGCGCTGCGCGGCGCCCTCGAGGGCGGCCAGTTCGTGCTGCATTACCAGCCCAAGCTGGAGCTGAACACCGGCCGCATCAGCGGCGTGGAAGCGCTGCTGCGCTGGCACCGGCCCGGCCACGGCCTGGTGTACCCGGCCGAATTCGTGTCGGTGCTGGAGGAAACCGGCATGGTGGTGCGCATCGGCGACTGGATCGTCGACGAGGCCTGCCGCCAGATCGCCGAATGGAACGAGCAGGGCGTGCGCGAGGTGCGCGTGGCCGTGAACGTGTCGAGCCGCCAGTTCGTCGAGGGCGACCTGGAAGGCGTGGTGCGCGGCGCCATCGAGCGCCATGGCATCGACCCCGGCATGCTCGAACTCGAACTCACCGAGAGCGCGCTGATGACCAACGCCGAGCGCACCATCGAGGTGCTGGAACGCCTGAAGGCGCTCGGCATCCGCATCGCCATCGACGACTTCGGGACCGGCTACTCGAGCCTGGCCTACCTGAAGCGCTTCCCGATCGACAAGCTGAAGATCGATATCGCCTTCGTGCGCGACATCGTCACCAATCCCGACGACGCGGCCATCGCCCTGGCCATCATCAGCATGGCGCGCAGCCTGCACATGCAGGTGATCGCCGAGGGCGTGGAAACGCGCGCCCAGATGGCCTACCTGCGGCGCAACCGCTGCGACGAGATCCAGGGCTTCCATTTCGCGCGCGCGCTGCCGGCCGGCCAGCTGGCCGCGCTGGTGCGCAACAACCGCGCCGCGCCGGACATGCCGGCCACCGACGACAGCAACGTCCAGACCATCCTGGTGGTCGACGACGACCCCCATACCCTCGCCGCGCTGCACCGCCTGTTCAGGCGCGACAACTACCGCGTGCTGGCGGCGTCGTCGCCGGCCGAGGCCTTCGAGATGCTGGCCCTGTACCGGGTGCAGGTGGTGATGTGCGACCAGCGCATGCCGGTCATGAGCGGCACCGAATTCCTCAGCAAGGTGAAGGAAATGTACCCGGAGACGATGCGGATCATCCTGTCCGGTTATACCGGCGTGCAGACGGTGCTCGATTCGATCAACCGCGGCTCGATCTACAAGTTCTATACCAAGCCGTGGAAGGATGCGGAGTTGCGCGACAATGTGCGGCTGGCGTTCCGGCAGTACTGGATGGAGCATGGGCCGTATGATGACCGGAAGGTGCCGCGGACGGGGTGATTCGTGGCGGTTTCAAATGCAATGGTGGGTTCGGGGACCCACCCTGCGGCGAATGGACATCAACTCCCGCCGAAATGATCCCATCCCTGGACCTGCAACGCGACCGCCGCCCCTGACGCATCCACGAACCGCAACCCCGCTTGCGCATCGATCGTGCCGACCCGCGTCACCGGCGTGCCGCTGGATAAACCGGCCGCGATGACCGCTTCCCGGTCTTCGCGCCGCGCCGCGAAACACAACTCGTAGTCGTCGCCCCCGGCCACCGTGAAACGGCGCCGCCACTCGCGCGGCTGGCGCGCCAGCACCGGTCCCGCCGGCAGCGCATCCACCTCCAGCGTCGCACCCACCTGCGAGGCCGCCAGGATGTGCCCGAGGTCCCCCACCAGGCCATCCGAGATGTCCAGCGCCGCCGGCGGCGAAGGCAACGCCGCCAGCGCCCGTCCCAGCGCCACGCGCGGACCCGGCATGTGCATGCGCGCCGCCGCCAGCAGCAGGTCTTCCTCGCCCAGCGCATACGCGTTCCAGTAGCCGGCCAGCGCCAGGCGCGCATCGCCCAGGGTGCCGGAGACCCAGAGGTCGTCGCCGGCGCGCGCCGCGTCGCGCCGCAGCGCTTGTCCGGGCCCGACTTCGCCGAACACGGTGATGCAGATGTTCAGCGGCCCGCGCGTCGTGTCGCCGCCGATCAGCTCGCAGTCATGGGCATCGGCCAGCGCGAACAGCCCGGCCGAGAATCCCGCCAGCCAGTCCGGGTCGGCCTCGGGCAGGGCCAGGGCCAGGGTGAAGCCGAGCGGGCGCGCGCCCATCGCCGCCAGGTCCGACAAATTCACGGCCAGGCATTTGTGCCCCAGCATGCGCGGGTCGGCGCCGGCGAAGAAATGGCGGCCCTCGACCAGCATGTCGGTCGAGATCGCCATCTGCATGCCGGGCGTGGGGGCGAGCAGGGCGCAGTCGTCGCCGATGCCGAGCACGGCCCGGCCCGGACGGTTGCGGCGGAAGTACTGCTTGATGAGGTCGAATTCGGAAAGCATGCGCGCATTCTACCGTTGCCACTCTATAAGGCCGGCACTGCCGACGATCCATAAGACTTACTAATATGATACGACTCACCATCAGTCAAGCTTATGGAGCGCCTGCGAGGTGGAAAATACGTAGCCGCCAGAAAGAGTCAGTCTGATAAAATTGGAGGTTCCCCTCTAGTTCAGGAAGGCTGCATAGCATGGATTCGTCATCGGATAAAAAAGAAGAATTACGCCAACAACTGCGTGCTGCAGCGCTCGAATACCACCAGTTTCCCCGTCCCGGCAAGATCGCCGTCACCCCGACCAAGGGCCTGCTGAACCAGCGCGACCTGGCACTGGCCTATTCGCCGGGGGTCGCGGCGCCTTGCGAAGAGATCGTCAAGGACCCGGCGGCGTCGTACAAGTACACCGCGCGCGGCAACCTGGTGGCCGTGATCTCGAACGGCACCGCCGTCCTCGGCCTGGGCAACATCGGCCCACTGGCTTCGAAGCCGGTCATGGAAGGCAAGGGCGTGCTGTTCAAGAAGTTCGCCGCGATCGACGTCTTCGACATCGAGATCAACGAGAACGACCCGGACAAGCTGGTCGACATCATCGCCTCGCTCGAGCCGACCTTTGGCGGCGTGAACCTGGAAGACATCAAGGCGCCCGAGTGCTTCTACATCGAGCGCAAGCTGCGCGAGCGCATGAAGATCCCGGTCTTCCACGATGACCAGCACGGCACCGCCATCATCGTCGGCGCCGCCATCCTGAACGGCCTGAAGGTCGTCGACAAGGACATCAAGCACTGCAAGCTGGTCGTCTCCGGCGCCGGCGCCGCGGCCCTGGCCTGCCTCGACCTGATCGTCGACCTCGGCTTCCCGATCGAAAACATCTTCGTGACCGACCTGGCCGGCGTGGTCTACAAGGGCCGCCTCGAGCTGATGGACCCGGACAAGGAACGCTTCGCCCAGGAGACCGAACACCGCAGCCTGTCGGACATCATTCCCGGCGCCGACATCTTCCTCGGCCTGTCGGCCGGCGGCGTGCTGAAGCCGGAGATGGTGGCGCAGATGGGGCCGAACCCGATCATCCTGGCGCTGGCCAACCCGAATCCGGAAATCCTGCCGGAAGACGCGAAGGCCGTGCGCAGCGACGTGATCATCGCCACCGGCCGTTCGGACTATCCGAACCAGGTGAACAATGTGCTGTGCTTCCCGTACATCTTCCGCGGCGCGCTCGACTGCGGCGCGACCACCATCACGCGCGAAATGGAAATCGCCGTGGTGCATGCGATCGCCGCCCTGGCCCACGCCGAGCAGTCGGACGTGGTGGCCACCACCTACGGCATCAACAACCTGTCCTTCGGCCCGGAATACCTGATCCCGATGCCGTTCGACCCGCGTTTGCTGACCCATATCGCGCCGGCCGTGGCCAAGGCCGCGATGGAAGGCGGCGTCGCCGCGCGTCCGATCGCCGACCTCGACGCCTACGCCGAGAGCCTGCAGCAGATCGTCTACCGCAGCGGCTCCTTCATGAAGCCGCTGTTCCAGGTCGCGAAGAGCACGCCGCCGGAACTGAAACGCATCGTCTACGCCGAGGGCGAGGACGAACGCGTGCTGCGCGCGGTGCAGGTGGTGGTCGACGAAAAGCTGGCGCGCCCGATCCTGGTCGGCCGTCCGGCCGTGCTGGAGCAGCGCATCGAGAAGTTCGGCCTGCGCCTCAAGTTGGGCCAGCACTTCGACGTCATCAACCCCGACTTCGACGAACGCTACCGCGACTACTGGCAGACCTACCACCAGATGGTGCTGCGCAAGGGCGTGACCGCCGACATGGCCAAGCTGGCGATGCGCCGCCGCCATACGCTGATCGGCGCCATGATGATCCACAAGGGCGACGCCGACGGCATGATCTGCGGCACCTACGGCACCACCTGGACCCACCTCGACTTCATCGACAAGGTGCTGGGCCGCCGTGCCGGCGCCGACGTGTACGCGGCGATGAACTTCGTCATCACCGAAGAGCGCCAGCTGGCGATGGTCGACACCCACGTCAACGAGAACCCGACCGCGCACGAGCTGGCCGAGATCACGATCATGGCCGCCGAGGAGCTGGAACGCTTCGGCATCAACCCGCGCGTGGCGCTGCTGTCGCACTCGAACTTCGGCACCTCGGACAGCGAATCGGCCCGCAAGATGCGCGCCACCCTGGCCCTGGTGCAGCAAAAGGCGCCGCACCTGGAAATCGACGGCGAGATGCACGGCGACGCCGCGCTCGACTCGAAGCTGCGCGCGAAGGTCATGCCGCAGTCGACGCTGAAGGGCGACGCCAATCTGGTGGTGATGCCGAACATCGACTCGGCGAACATTGCCTACAACCTGCTCAAGACCGCCGCCGGCAACGGCATCGCGGTGGGCCCGGTGCTGCTGGGCTGCGCCAAGCCGGTGCACATTTTGACGCCATCGGCCACGGTGCGCCGCATCGTGAACATGACGGCGCTGTGCGTGGTCGACGCGGTGTCGAACCGCTGACACGACCCTGGTTTGTCGCTCGCGGCGCCGAAAAGTTCGGCGCCGCAAGGGCACTTTGCCCGCTGTTTGCACCCAGTTTGCGACCAGTCACAGGCGAGCATGCTCGCCTGCTTTTTTTGATTTGAACAAGTAACAATCCGTAAGTGCGGAGGAGCAGTGTGGTATTCGGCGCAATAATGCTGTCGATTTGCCGCCGCGGCCGCCTCCAGGGCTGCCGGCGGGCTTTCAGCACGACCGTTCGGAATATAGCTCTGTTACAATAAGTGGTTGTCATAAAAGTATCTGACCGAACCGAGCACTCATCCGGAACACCAAGACCATGCAAAAAACAACCAAACGCGCCGTTGTCACCGGCATCACCGGCCAGGATGGCGCCTACCTGGCGCAGCTGCTGCTCGAGAAGGGCTACCATGTCACCGGTACCTTCCGCCGCGCCAGCTCGACCAATTTCTGGCGCATCGAGGAGGTCGGCATTGCCGCCCACCCGAATCTGTCGCTGGTCGAGTACGACCTGACCGACCTGGCGTCGAGCCTGCGCCTGATCCAGACCGCCGAGCCGGACGAGGTGTACAACCTGGCCGCGCAAAGCTTCGTCGGCGTTTCCTTCGACCAGCCGCTGACCACCGCCTCGATCACCGGCCTGGGCGCCGTCAACCTGCTCGAAGCGATCCGCATGGTCAATCCGAAGATCCGCTTCTACCAGGCGTCGACCTCGGAAATGTTCGGCAAGGTGCAGGCCATCCCGCAGGTCGAGGACACCCCGTTCTACCCGCGCAGCCCGTACGGCGTGGCCAAGCTGTACGCGCACTGGATGACGATCAACTACCGCGAGAGCTACGACATCTTCGGCGCTTCGGGCATCCTGTTCAACCACGAGTCGCCGCTGCGCGGCCGCGAGTTCGTCACCCGCAAGATCACCGACTCGGTCGCCAAGATCGCGCTGAACAAGCTCGACGTCCTCGAGCTGGGCAACATGGACGCCAAGCGCGACTGGGGCTTTGCCAAGGAATACGTCGAAGGCATGTGGCGCATGCTGCAGGCCGAGCGTCCGGACACCTATGTGCTGGCGACCAACCGCACCGAGACCGTGCGCGACTTCGTCACCATGGCCTTCAAGGGCGCCGACGTCCAGCTCGAATGGAGCGGCAGCGGCGAGAATGAAATCGCGCGCTGCACCAGCAGCGGCAAGACCCTGGTGCGCGTGTCGCCGAAGTTCTACCGTCCGGCCGAAGTCGAGCTCCTGATCGGCAACCCGGAAAAGGCCAAGCGCGAGCTGGGCTGGGAACCGAAGACCACCCTCGAAGAGCTGTGCCAGATGATGGTCGACGCCGACCTGCGCCGCAACGAACAGGGCGCTTCGTTCTGACATGAGCATCACCAGCACGCAGCAGGCGGCGGGCGGCGCACGCGAGGGCGAGGGCAAGCGCGCCCTGGTCACCGGCCTGCGCGGCTTCACCGGGCACTACATGGAGCGCGAGCTGCTCGATGCCGGCTACCGCGTGTTCGGCACCTCGACGCCCGGCGACGCGCCGGAACCCGGCGTGTTCCCGGTCGACCTGTGCGACCGTGCGGCGCTGGCCGCGCTGGTCGAGCAAGTCCAGCCCGACGTCGTGGTGCACCTGGCCGGGATCGCCTTTGTCGGCCATGGCGACGCCGAGCAGATCTACCGCGTCAACGTGGCCGGCACCCGCAACCTGCTCGAAGCGCTGGCGGCGCTGAGCCACAAGCCTTCGGCGGTGCTGCTGGCGTCCTCGGCCAATATCTACGGCAACGCCAGCGTGCCCGTCATCGACGAACAGGTCGCCCCGGCGCCGGCCAACGACTACGCGGTCAGCAAGCTGGCCATGGAATACATGGCGCGCCTGTGGATGGACCAGCTGCCGATCATCATCGCGCGGCCCTTCAACTACACCGGCCGCGGCCAGGGCGAGAACTTCCTGCTGCCGAAGATCGTCTCCCACTTCCGCCGCAAGGCGCCGCTGATCGAACTCGGCAACATCGAGATCGCGCGCGACTTTTCCGACGTGCGCATGGTGGCCTGGAGCTACCGGCGCCTGCTGGCGGCGGCGCCCGCGGGCGAAGCCTTCAACATCTGCTCGGGGCGCAGCCAGACGCTGGCCGGCGTGATCGGCATGATGGAAGAGATCGCCGGCTACCGCATCGAGGTGCGGGTGAACCCCGCCTTCGTGCGCGCCAACGACGTGCTCACCCTCACCGGCGACAATGCCAAACTGGCGGGCGTGGCCGGCCCGATCCCGGTCCGGCCGCTGCCCGAGACCCTGCGCTGGATGACCGAGGACTGAGCATGAGGCGGCCGAGCGCAGGACCGGGCACGGCCGCAATCGGGGCCAGCGCGTGCGCGCTCCCGTCCACTGCACCATCCGCGCATTCGTCGGCCCATCCTTGCCCTACCGCCCGCATCAGCCCTTTCGCGCACTAAGCGTTCATTCTTCACTACGTCCATGCGCGTCCTTCATTTCTACAAGACCTACTACCCCGACAGCGTCGGCGGGATCGAACAGGTCATCCGCCAGATGTGCGTCGGCACCGGCCGCCTGGGCGTGGCCAATAGCGTGCTGTCGCTGTCGCGCGCCAGGGACCTGCACCCGATCGCCTTCGAGGGCCATACCGTGCACCGGGTGCCGCTCGACTTCGAGATCGCCTCGAACGCCTGCTCCTTCGCCGCGCTCGGCGCCCTGGCGCGCCTGGCGCGCGAGGCCGACGTGGTGCACTACCACTTCCCCTGGCCCTTCATGGACCTGGCCCATTTCGTCGCGCGCGTGCGCAAGCCGACGGTGGTGACCTACCACTCGGACATCGTGCGCCAGAAAAGCCTGCTGCGCCTGTACCAGCCGCTGAAGCATCGCTTCCTGCGCAGCGTCGACGCCATCGTGGCAAGCTCGCCGAACTACCTGGCCTCGTCGCCGGTGCTGGCGCGCTATCCCGGCAAGACCAGCGTGATTCCCTTTGGCCTCGACCAGACCAGCTACCCGCAGCCCGACCCCGCCCGCCTGGCGTACTGGCGCGAACGGGTCGGCCCGAAGTTCTTCCTGTTCGTCGGCGTGCTGCGCTACTACAAGGGCCTGCACGTGCTGCTGGAAGCGGTGGCCGGCACTGAATATCCGGTGGTGATCGTCGGCGCCGGGCCGGAGGAAGCGGCCCTGAAGGCCCAGGCCGCGCGCCTCGGCCTGAAGAACGTGCTGTTCGCGGGCGCGGTCGGCGAGGAAGACAAGGTGGCGCTGCTGACCCTGGCCTATGCCATGGCCTTCCCCTCGCACCTGCGTTCGGAAGCCTTTGGCGTGTCGCTGCTGGAAGGGGCGATGTACGGCAAGGCGATGGTGTCGTGCGAGATCGGCACCGGCACCACCTTCATCAACATCGACGGCGAGACCGGCCTGGTGGTGCCGCCCGACGACGTCGCGGCCCTGCGCGCGGCCATGGGCCGGCTGTGGAACGACCCCGAGCTGGCGCGCGCCATGGGCGGCAACGCGGCGCGCCGTTTCGAGGACGTGTTTACGTCGGCCCAGATGGCGGCGGGGTACGCGGCGCTGTACCGCGACGTGCTGGCCCGGCACGCCAGCGCGCCGCAAGCGCCCGGCACGCCGCTGGCGCCGCCGGTGACGCCGGAATAAGAAAAGCAAAAGGGCGCCAAGCGCCTACCCTGCAACCCCGCACCCCCAACTCCTTCAGGCGGCCTTCGCTTCGGCCTCCACCGTCTCCGCCCAGCGCAGCCGCACCGTCCGGATCGCCGGCAGCTGGGCGACGAACAGGTCGACCAGGGCCGGGTCGAAGTGCTTGCCGCGCTGCTCGACCAGATACACCACCGCTTCCTCTTCGCTCCAGGCGCGCTTGTAGGGGCGCACCGAGGTCAGGGCGTCGAACACGTCGGCGATGGCGACGATGCGGCCGGTGAGCGGGATCTGCTCGCCGGACAGCTTGTTCGGGTAGCCGCTGCCGTCGTACTTCTCGTGGTGGGTCATGGCGATGTCGTGCGCCAGCTTCAGCATGCCGCCTTCGTGCTGGCCGATGATCTCGGCGCCGATGGTGGCGTGGCTCTGCATGATCTTCCATTCGTCCGGATCGAGCGGGCCGGCCTTTTGCAGGATGCGGTCGGGGATGCCGATCTTGCCGACGTCGTGCATCGGCGCGGCGTGCAGCAGATCGTCGGCTTCCTCTTCGGTCATGCCGGCGGCCAGGCCCAGGATGCGCGCGAAGTGGCTCATGCGGATCACGTGCAGGCCGGTCTCGTTGTCCTTGTACTCGGCCGCCAGGCCCAGGCGCTGGACGATCGCCAGGCGCGACGCCTTCAGTTCCTCGGTGCGTACCAGCGACAGGTGGGTGCGCACGCGTGCGCGCACCAGCGGCGGGCTGACCGGCTTGGTGATGTAGTCCACCGCGCCGGCCTCGAAGCCTTCGAGCTCGTCGGCGGGGTCGGTGAGGGCGGTGACGAACACCACGGGAATCGGCGCCGTCATCGGGTTGGCCTTCAGCGCGGCGCAGACTTCGTAGCCGCTCATCCCCGGCATCATCACGTCGAGCAGCACCAGGTCGGGGCGCTCCTTGTTGGCCAGTTCCAGCGCGCGGGCGCCGTCCTTGGCGAACAGCAGGCGGTAGTGGTCCTGCAGGATCTGGCGCAGCAGCTGCAGGTTGCTCGCTTCGTCGTCGACCGCCAGGATCAGCGGACGGTTGGTGTTGTTGTTCATTGCGTCGTTTCCTGTGGCGTTACATCGTCAATGGCTTCGAGCGCGATCAGTACCGCGTCGAGCTGTTGCTGGGCGAGGTCGAAATCGAAGTCGGCCAGGGCGGCCTGGACCTGGGTCACGCGCGCCGCCACCGGATGGCCGGCCAGCGCCGCGGCCAGGCCGGCCAGGGCCGCGTCGTCGAGGGCGCCGCGGGCCAGCGCGTCGTGCAGCAGGCCGCCGGCGCGGCGCGCGCGCGACAGGTCGACCGTGTCGGCGCCGCTGTCAGACGCCTTTGCGGCCGACGGGCGGCTGGTGTGGATCAGCGCCAGCACCTCGGCATGCGCCGCGTCGACCCCGTCCAGCGCCTGCGGCAGCAGGTTGATGCTGGCCAGCTGCTGGCCCTTGTGGCCGTCGGCCAGGGTTTCCAGTTCGGCCAGCGCATCGCTCAGCAGTTCCAGGCCGAGGTTCGCGGCCACGCCGCGCACCCTGTGCGCCAGCATGCGCAGCGACGGGTAGTCGGCGGCGTCGGCGTAGCCGCGCAGGAACTGCGGCAGCAGCGCGTGCTGGGCGTGGAAGTGGGCCAGCGCTTCCAGGTAGGCGTCTTCCTTGCCGCCCCAGCGGTGCACGCCGCCGACCCGGTTCCAGGCCTGGCGCCCGACGGCCGGCGCATCGGCCGCCGCGTGCGAACCGATGCCCAGCACACGCGCGATCTCGTGCGAGAGCGTGAACCAGTCGACCGGCTTGGTGGCGAAACCGTCCATGCCCACATCCTGGCTGGCGCGGCGGTGTTCGGCCAGCACGCTGGCGGTCATCGCGATCACCGGCACCCGCGGGCGGCCAGCCGCTTCGGCCTGTTCGCGGATCAGGCGCGTGGCCGCGAGGCCGTCGATGGTCGGCATCTGGAAGTCCATCAGGATCAGGTCGAAGTCCTGGCGCGCGGCCAGCTCCACCACCTGGGCGCCGTCGGCGACGCCGGTCATGGTGTGGCCGCGGCGCGCCATCAGGAGCTGCAGCAGCTCCAGGTTCTGCGGCACGTCGTCGGCCACCAGCACGCGCAGGCGCGGCAGGGCGGCGGCGGTGCGCACGCGCGCCTGCTGCGGCGCGAAGCGCGCCACCATCAGCGGCAGCAGCACGTGGAAGGTGGCGCCTTCGCCGACCGTGCTCTCGGCCCAGATCTTCCCGCCCATCAGCTCGACCAGCTGCTTGCTGATCGTGGTACCGAGCCCGGTGCCGCCGAAGCGGCGCGTCATCGAGGCGTCGGCCTGGGTGAAGGGATCGAAGATCGCCTCCAGGCGCTCGGGAGCGATGCCGATGCCGGTGTCCTTCACACTGAAGTGCAGCTGGTCGCCTTGCGCCTCGGCGCGCAGCACCACGCTGCCGCTGGCGGTGAACTTGATCGCGTTGTCGAGCAGGTTGGTGAGCACCTGGCGGATGCGCAGCTCGTCGCCGCGCAGATTGGTCGGCAGCGCCGGGTCGTAGTGGATGTCCACGTGCAGGCCCTTGGCGCGCGCGTTCGCCGCCAGCGTCGACGACAGTTCGTCGATCAGCGAGAGCAGGTTGAAGTCGTTGATCTCGAGTTCGACCGCGCCTTTTTCCAGCTTGGCGGTATCGAGGATCTCGTTCAGCAGGCGCAAGAGCGAGCGGCCGGCGTTGCGCACCGTGTCCAGGTGGCGCCGCTGGTCCGGCGCCAGCTCGCCGTCGAGCAGCACGTCGGTGAAGCCGAGGATGGCGTTCATCGGGGTGCGGATTTCGTGGCTCATGTTGGCGACGAAGGTGGCGCGCGCGGCGGCGGCCTGCTCGGCGTTGTCCTTGGCGTCGCGCAGCGCTTCTTCCATCATGCGGCGCTCGCTGATGTCGAGGATCACGCCGTCGAGCCAGGCCAGCTGGCCATCGTCGTCGCGCACGGCGGCGCCGTTTTCCCACAGCCAGCGGGTGCTGCCGTCGGCGTGCAGCAGGCGGTATTCGACCAGCCAGGGGCGGTTCTCGCGCAGGGCGGTCTCGATGGTTTCCGACACGCGCACGCGGTCGGCGGCGTGGACCAGGGCGCCGAAGCTGCGGCGCGGCGCGGAACCGGTGAAGTCGCGCGCCGGGTAGCCGGTCACGCGCTCGATGGCGTCGCTGACGAACACCATCGGGTGCGCGCCCTCGATGCGGCTGCGGTAGGAAATGCCGGGGATGGTGCCGATCAGGGAGCGGAACTGCTGCTCGCTGGCGCGCAGCGCTCCCACCATCTCGCGGCGCTCGGTGATGTCGGTGACGAAGCAGACGAAGAGTTCCTGGTCTTCCAGCGGCGCATGGCCGATGGCGACGCGGATCGGCACCAGGCTGCCGTCGCGGCGCAGGGCCTCGACTTCGGCATTGTTCGGCGCGGCCTGGGCGCGGCTGTCGGCCAGGTAGCCGAACAGACCGGCGCGGCTGGTGTGGTCGTCCTCAGGCAGCAGCAGGCCGGCGTTGCGGCCGACGATCTCGTCGCGGCGCCAGCCGAAGATTTTCTCGGCCGAGGCATTGAATTCGAGGACGGTGCCATTCCGGTCGACCGTGATCACGCCGTCGATGGTGGTGGTGAGCAGGGCGCGCATCCAGCCTTCGCTGCGCGAGAGTTCGGCGTACAGGCGGCGGTAGCGCAGCAGGCCATTCGCGGCCAGCACCAGCACGGTAAACAGCACGGTGATCAGGGAAATGCCGATCGCCAGCGCGGTGGTGTCGGACGAGGCGGGGGCGTTCGGATCGATGCGGCCGACGAAGCGCGCGGCGGCCATGCCGGTGTAGTGCATGCCCGAGATCGCGCAGCCCATCACGGTGGCGGCCAGCAGCAGGCGCTTGCCCTCGCTGATGCGGGCAAAGCGGGTCAGCCCGAAGCGCACCCACAGCGCCAGCGTGGCCAGCACCACCGCCACCACGATCGACAGCAGGAAGATGGCCGGATCGTAGCGCAGCTCCAGACCCATCTGCATGCCTTCCATGCCGGCGTAGTGCATGGCGCCGATGCCGGCGCCGACCAGCACGCCGCCGACCAGCAGGCCGCCGGCGCCCAGGCGTTCGCGCGCGATCAGGCTCAGGGCGACGTAGGAAGCGAAGATGCTCGGCAGGCTGGAAAGAATCGTGGTCATCGGGTCGTAGCCGACCTGGGTGCACAGGTTAAAGGCGAGCATGCCGATAAAGTGCATGGCCCAGACGCCGGCGCCCAGCGCCAGGCTGCCGGTCAGCAGGAAAACCGTGCTCTGGCTGCTGCGCTGGCGCGCCTGTCCGGCGATCTGCAGCGCCATCCACGACGAAAAGATCGCCACCAGCAGCGACAGCAGCACGAGCGTGGGGTCGTAGATGCCATAGCTGAACAGCGTAGGGTCATCGGGCAGGGTAAAGAGCGGCATGGATGAGATCGTTTGGTGAAATCAGTAAAATCAGAATCAAGTATGACACTTTCCGTATGGAAAGTCCGAGTTTACCGGGAAAACGTATAACGCTGTTATGGGATGTGTCGCAGCTTTGCGACCATCGGTCGAAGCAACAGGTCTGTTGTGGTCTCGAATTCATTCTTTATGCGAAACGTGCGCTCAGGAAAGTTATACTTTGTTACTGTTTGTGCATAACAAGATGTTCATGCCAGCCTTTGATCCTTGACGGTTCAAGCGGCGAAGTCCGGATCATGGCGAACCGCCGCACACCAATAATCGGGAGCAAGACATGGCACACAATGCAGCAAGGACTTGGCACATACTGATCATGTGCATGGTCATGGCGCTCTCGGGGTGCGCGGCGGTCCCGCCGGCCCGCGATGGCGAGGTGTTGAACCCGAACCAGGGCTTGCTGGCGTTTTACGTGGACTCGAACGCGGACGCTTTCCTGAGCTTTACGAATTATGCGAACGAATCGACGTTCGGCAGCCGTTTCAGCGAAGAGATGATCGGACCCAAGGGCGGATTCCAGATCAAGGCCGGCAAGACCTACCACGTGATCCCTGCCGATGCGGGCGACTACATGTTCAGCAAGTTGACCGTCTATCCACGATTCGCCTGGCTGCAATCGACGAACCGTTTCAAGGTCGTGGCCAATTCGATTACCTATATCGGCCATATCCGCGTGCATGTCGCCGAGAGGGGATTCAATCTGCAGGCGATCGACCAGGAACTCGACATGCGCACGTATCTGTCGGATACCTATCCTGCGTATTTCAAATCCATGGATGTGCAGAAGTCGGTGGCACAGCTGCACCTGCGTTGAGCAAAAACATGGCAACTCCCCGGCTGCAGAGAATGGTCCGAAGTCTTGTCCTGCCGGCACCCGTCCGCGTCACCCTGGTGAGCGCGTTTTCCATGCTGCTTGCCAGCCTGGCGTTTGCCGGGCCGTATGTGGCGCCGATTGTGATCGTGACGCCGGTGATTCAGCCTGGCGACGCCTGCATTCCCGATGGCGTCGGCAGCGGCGAAGAGACCAGGACGTCGAAGGGCGCTACCGTGATGGCGGCCGGCGTCCATGGCGCCCACGCGACGCGCTGCCCCGATCCCGGCTTCCCGAACCTGGCGAGCACGGAAAAGCTGCCTCCCGACGATGTGCGCCGAACCCCTTCGCCGCGCTGCGTGCCGCAAGGGACGAAAGTGGGGGACGAGCTGACGCTGCGGTCGTATGGGCGGGCGACGGTGCTGGAACTTGGCGCCGATGCTGGCAATTGCACGAATGGCCTGATGGCGAAAGTGGTCGCGACCAAGCTGCAGCGCGCGGCCAAGGAACAGGAGCGGCCGGCGCCCATCCACGAGCCGACCGAGTCGGAGATCCAGCGCGAATATGAGCGGCTGCTGGCGGCCGCCGCACCGGTCCAGGAATACCACGTGCGCCATATCCTGCTGTCCTCGCGTGCCGATGCGGTCTCGGCACTGGAAAAAATCCGTGCGGGGCGCCCGTTCGCGGAGGTCGCTGCCGAGGCGTCGATCGATACGGGATCGAAAAAGAAAGGGGGCGACCTGGGCTGGAATGTCCCCGCATCGTTCACCGAAGACTTCTCGACGAGCATGACCAGCCTGGCGCCGTCGGGCATCGTGGCCGAGCCGGTGAAAACAAGGTTCGGATGGCATGTGATCGAGGTGCTTGAAACCAAAGTCGGGAAAGATTGGTTTCCGCCGCTTGCCGCGCTGAAGACGCGGATTGCGGCACGGCTCAGGAGTGCGAACAGTGCAATGAACGCAAGTAGCGCGCGCATTCCCGCCAGGGCGGTCTGCCGGAAAATGGTGGCGCCGGTACGCGCGGCCGAAGGCGCTGCCGCAAGGCCGAAAGGAACGGTGGTGGCGGAAATGCGCGTCGAGAACGGGCGCGTCGCCGACATCCTGACGCTGTCCGGCCCCGGCGAATACCAAGCAGCCGTGCGCGAGGCGCTGAACAAGTACGAATGCGATCGCCTCGACCGCCCGACGACCGTGGTGCAGACTTTCGAGTTTTGACGGAGCGAAAAAAAGCCCGCCGGTAAGGGGCGGGCTGCGCGATGTGATGCTGATGTTCGGTGTTGTGCTTAAGCTGGTGCCTCCGGCCGGAATCGAACCGGCACGCCTTACGGCGCTTGATTTTGAGTCAAGTGCGTCTACCAATTCCGCCACAGAGGCCTGCACACAACGAGGCCGCATATTAGCACACCGGTTCGCGTACTGGCCAGTTTACAGCAGAGGCTGCAGTACGCGAGAGGCTCAGCCGGCCAGCGCCTTTTGCAATGCGCGCAGGACGGGAATCGGCCCGATCACTTCGAGCGCATGGGCATGGACCCGGATGTGCACGCTGTGGGCCCGGTTGCGCCAGCTTGGCGCCGTGGTCCTGACGTAGCGCAGCAGGCCGGGGACGGCGCCGCCGGGCACGCTATTGCCCACGTCGGCGCGCACATAAGCCAGCGCGGCGAGGGTGGCATCGAGGGTGGCGGCCATGTGGGAGGCGTCGAAGCGGGTGCTGACCTGGAGCCGGCCCGGGGCGCTGGCGCACAGGGGCAGGGCCAGGCCGGCCAGCAGCGGCAGCACGATCCAGGCCAGGGGCGCGGACGGGTCGAACAGGTGCATGGCCAGCACCAGCAGCGGCATGCCGACCGCCAGCGTCAGCCCGTAGGCGGTGAGCGGCGACAGGGTGCGCAGGAGGCCGGCGCCCCGCTGCGCTTGCATGACTTCCGAAAACATTACGCTTTTCATGTTGTTTCCTCCATGTGCGAAGGCCGGATGGCATGGGCACTGCCTCCCATTGTCTGCCCCGTATATGGTCCCGGATTGAGCTGACTCAAGGAGGAGGACGTTCAACAGCAAACGCCGGGCCCCTGCCGTGGATCAAAGCATGAGGTGCGGGCATCCCCGCGCCGCATCCCACCATTGCCGATGGAGCAGACATGAACAAGACATCCCTGGTGTTCGCCGCGTTGCTGGCGGGCGCCGCCTGCGCCGCTCCCCCTGCCGCCGCGCAGACGATTGCACGCAGTACGCCGGTCGATGCCATCGGCGACGGCGCCGGCGGCTTCAACGCCCACTTCGGCAACGGCTTCACGGCCGCCGAATCCGGCCGCGCGTTTACCGAGCTGTTCACCTTTGCCGTGAGCGGCCTGCCGTTCGATGCGGCGGCCTCGGTCAGCTCGTCCTTCCTGAATTCGCCGCTGGGCAAGGACCTCGATATCGCCGCCCTCAGTTTGTACCGCTACGACCCGGCCACGCTGGCCGTCATCGGCCCGGCGATTGCCGGCATCGACGGCACCGGTTTCGGCGACGGCGCGCCGGATTCGTGGTCGCTGGCGGCCTACGACTTGCCGGTCGGCGCCTACGCGGTGCGCGTCGACGGCCAGGTGCTGGGCAGCGGCGGCGGCAGTTTCGGGGCCGACCTGGCGGTATCGCCGGTGCCCGAAGCGCCGCCCTTTGCGCTGCTGCTGGCGGGCCTGGCCGGCGCGGCCCTGCTCGGCGCCCGAACGCGCGCGCCATGAAAAACCGCCCTGCGGGACGGTCCCGGAGGGCGGTTGCCTGGACGCGGCCTCAGCGGCGTGCGTTCAAGGCGCGCGGCGGTAGAGGCGGAAGCGCTCGTCGCGGTCCGAGGCGCGGCGGCCTTCCCACAGCAGCGTGGCGCCGCTTGTATTCCAGCGGCGCGCGAGGTCGCGCCTGTCGTTGGCGCCATCGCGCGGCTTGACGCGGTCTTGCAGCAGCACGTAGTCGCAATCGCCGACATTGCCGCCATCGCCGCCTTCGACGCCCACGAACGGCAGGCGGCCGAAGTAGGCGAACGAGGCGCGCTGGGCCGAGCCGACGTTGGTGTCGATGCAGCGGGCGTCCGGCGGCAGCTTGGCGGCGATCGCCTGCGCCACGCCGGCGTAGCTCTTGCTGTAGTTCAGGTCCGGCAGGAACAGGGTCATCAGCAGCACCCACAGCAGGATCAGGCCGCTCGACGACAGCACCACGGCGCGCCACAGCACGGCGGGCTGGCGCGACACGCGCCAGCGCACCAGCACGATCCAGCCGATTGTCACGCAGGCCGCCACCAGGAAGGAGACGATGCCGAATTCGGGCGTGAAGCCGGGCACCAGCTTGAGGGCATTGTGCGCGAGCTTGGCCGGCCAGCCTGTCAGCTTGGCAATCCAGAACAGCCAGACCAGGGCGGCGAGGGTGGTCAGCACCATCACCGAGAACCAGTCGATGGCGTTGATGGCGCCGCGCTTCATGGTCGGCAGGCCGAAGGCGGCCATCAGGGCCAGCGGCGGCAGGAGTTTCAGCAGGTCGCCGTTTTCCGGCGTCGGGTCGCACAGGATCACCAGGGTCAGGGCGCCGAGGAAAGTCAGGGGCAGCACGATGTGCAGCAGGTTCTGCTGGCGGCGCCAGGCCCAGATCGCCCAGCCGGCGAACGGCCAGGCCGGCCAGAAGAACCAGACGCCGACGCGGAAGAAGGCCTTGATCGAGGTCCAGTTCGGCAAGCCCAGCTCATCGCTATTCCAGTCCAGCCAGGCGGGAATCGGCGACTGGCTGAACGGTTGCACGATGCTCGCCGGCAGCACCCAGACCAGGGTCAGCAGCAGGGCCACGCCAGTGGCCAGGGCCAGGTGGCGCAGGGTGATGGCGGGCGGCAGGCGGAAGAAGCGGGCGCCGAGGAAGAGCGCGAGCACCAGCGCCACCGGCGACAGCGGGCCCCGGCTCAGGGTCAGGGCGCCCAGCGCCAGGCCGACCAGGGCCGCGTTGCGCACGCTGGCATGCTCGATGTAGCGCACCGCGCGGTACAGAAAGAAGGCGATCAGCGAGCCCTGCAGGGTAACGGCCAGGGTTTCGTGGCTGTAGAGCAAGAGCCCGAGCGAACCGAGGTAGACCAGCACGGCGGTGTCGGCCAGGGTGCGGCCGTAGTCGTCGGGCTCGGGCTGGCCGCCGAAGGCCAGGCGCAGCGGCTGCGCTTCCGGACGGCGCCCCAGGTGGAAGGCTGTGTACCACAGCGACATGGTGCCGAGGACAAAGATGCCGACGTTGGAGACGCGCGCGGCCAGCACGTCGCCCAGCAGCCAGCCGAACAGCTTGATGCAGATGGCGCCGAGCCAGAAGGCGAGCGGGCCCTCGTCGTTGACGGCGAGGCCGGCGATGTTCGGGTACAGCCAGTCGTGCAGGCCGCCGCGCGCCATGGTCCACATGATGCCGAAGCTGCCGGCGTCATCCTTCCACGGGTCGCGGCCGATCAGTCCCGGCAGGATATACAGCATGCCGAGCGCGTACAGGGCCCAGCGCGGCAGGGCCAGCGTGGCGGCGGCGGGGAGGCGGACTGGTTTCATCGATCAATCTGTTGCGAAATAAATGTCGCGCTAGTATAGCGGCGAATGGAGAGGCGAAAAAAAAGAAGCCGGAAACCGGCTTCTTCTCGTATCCGACACAGCGCCTGCTGGAGGCGCCGGAAAGATGTGCTGCTGTGTGGCTTAGCCGTTCGCGACCGACGTCTTCGAACCGACCGAACCGAACTTCTGGCGGAACTTCTCGACGCGGCCAGCGGTGTCGACGATCTTGTGCTTGCCGGTGTAGAACGGGTGCGATTCAGCCGACACCTCGATCTTGATCAGCGGGTAGTCCTTGCCTTCGTGGTTGATCGTCTCGCGGGTAGCGATGGTCGAACGGGTCACGAATTTGAAGTCGCACGACACGTCGTGGAAGACGACTTCGCGGTAATCTGGATGGATTTCGTTTTTCATGGTTCTGCCTTGGTGTAGTTTGGTAGCCAAACAGCACTTCGTCGGTCATCCTGCTTCTTGACCCGATTGCCGATCACTTGCCGGGGGTGGAAATACTGAACCCACGATTATAAAACGGTCTCAAGGCCGAGGCAAGCGTGGGCTTGAATGCTGGGAAATTTATGGCGGATACGGTCGAGTCCGGCGGCATTGCCGCAGTGTCGAATAAAAAAAGGCAGCCGAAGCTGCCCTTGCGATGCTTTTAGCGAAAATCAGCCGCCGCGGCGCATCATGTCGAAGAATTCGACATTGGTCTTCGTCGCACGCATCTTGTCGAGGATGAACTCCATCGCTTCGATCTCGTCCATCGAGTACAGGAGTTTACGCAGGATCCAGATCTTTTGCAGCTGGTCCGGCTTGATCAGCAGTTCCTCGCGCCGGGTGCCCGACTTGTTCAGGTTGATCGACGGGTACACGCGCTTTTCGGCCAGGCGGCGCTCGAGGTGGACTTCCATGTTGCCGGTGCCCTTGAATTCCTCGTAGATCACGTCGTCCATGCGCGAGCCGGTTTCGATCAGGGCGGTCGCGACGATGGTCAGCGAGCCGCCTTCTTCCACGTTACGGGCGGCGCCGAAGAAACGCTTCGGACGCTGCAGCGCATTCGCATCCACACCGCCGGTCAGGACCTTGCCCGATGCCGGGATCACGGTGTTGTACGCGCGCGCCAGGCGGGTGATCGAGTCCAGCAGGATCACGACGTCCTTCTTCATCTCGACCAGGCGCTTGGCTTTTTCCAGCACCATCTCGGCAACCTGCACGTGGCGGGTGGCCGGTTCGTCGAAGGTCGAGGCGACGACTTCGCCGCGCACCGAGCGTTGCATTTCCGTCACTTCTTCCGGACGCTCGTCGATCAGCAGGACGATCAGGGTCACGTCCGGGTGGTTCGCGGTGATCGCGTGGGCGATGTGCTGCAGCAAGACCGACTTGCCGGACTTCGGCGAGGCCACCAGCAGGCCGCGCTGGCCCTTGCCGATCGGCGCGATCAGGTCGACGATGCGGCCGGTGATGTTCTCGGCGCCGTTCATGTCGCGCTCGAGGCGCAGCGGCTCGTTCGGGTGCAGCGGCGTCAGGTTTTCAAACAGGATGCGGTGCTTCGAGGCTTCCGGCGATTCGCCGTTGACCTTGTCCACCTTTACCAGGGCAAAGTAGCGCTCGCCGTCTTTCGGGGTACGCACTTCGCCTTCGATCGAGTCACCCGTATGCAGGTTGAAGCGGCGGATCTGCGACGGCGAGATGTAGATGTCGTCGGTCGAGGCCATGTAGCTCGCATCGGGCGAACGCAGGAAGCCGAAGCCGTCGGGCAAGACTTCGAGTGCGCCGTCGCCGAAGATCTGCTCGCCTTGCTTGGCGCGCTTCTTCAGGATGGCGAACATCAGTTCTTGTTTGCGCAGGCGCGCTGCGTTGTCGATATCGAGGCTGATCGCCATCTCCAGAAGGGCGGAGACGTGCATTGCCTTCAGTTCAGATAAGTGCATGTTGTGTGGGTGTCCCGTGACGGGAAAGTAAAGGTAGGGGAGGGGACTGCGTGGCTTAGTCAGGGGTTGCGGCCGGAAACGGCGGGCTACCCATCCAGATCAATGGCGGCAATGCGGGCGCACTGCCGCCGCTTTACGAACGCTCTGTGAACGTGCGATTAAATATTGCTGTCGATGAAAGCGGTCAGCTGGCCTTTGGCCAGGGCGCCGACTTTCTGCGCGGCAGGAACGCCATCCTTGAACAGGATCAGGGTCGGGATGCCACGGATACCGAACTGGGCCGGCACGGCCTGGTTGGCGTCGACATCCATCTTCGCGATCGTGATCTTGCCGTCGTATTCTTTCGCGACTTCTTCCAGGATCGGGGCGATCATCTTGCACGGACCGCACCACTCGGCCCAGAAGTCGACCAGGACCGGGCGATCGGACTTGATCACGTCGGTTTCGAAAGAAGCATCGCTGATGTGTTTAATGTTTTCGCTCATGTTTTCCTCAGATGAGGTAAGGATCAATGTACGCCTGGACTATTCGTCCGGCTTCCGTTTTTTAGTAAAACTGGGTTGCATCACAATGGTGGAGACAATGTGTGCAAACTCAATATTGGAAGGGCGTCAAGAGGACGTCAGGCGGGGGAATTAGGCCGAATAATACCGCATTTTCCCAAAAAGTGTTCGGACGTTTGTACAAATCTTAACATGCCACCGCCGAGCGCAATTGCTCCAGTCCGATAGGCTTGCGGAAGGTCCCGGCCACCTGCAGCCCAAGCACCCGCGCCAGCTCGCCAGCGGCGTCGCGCACCCCCGCATCCATGCCCGACAGCAGGATCACGCGGCCACGGAAACCGCGCGCCGCGGCGGCTTGCAGGAACTCGATGCCGTCGACGTCGGGCAGGGCCAGGTCGCAGATCAGGGTATCGGGGGTGCACTCGGCCAGGGTGGCCAGGGCGCGCCGGGCGCTTGGTTCGGTGAACACCTCGCGCACGCCGACCTGCTCGAGCATCTCGGCGAGCATGGCCAGCATGAAACGGTCGTCGTCGAGCACCAGCACGCGCGGCGGCTTGGCCGGAGGGACAACGGCGGCGTCACTCATACAATCGGTTTCGGGGGTGGTTTGACTGGAAAGATATTATGGGCGAAATGCAACAGGCATGGCACATCCCGCCCCAAATAAAACGCCCGGCGTCGCGTTCAGCCCACGCTGCCGGTGAACTGGTACAAGTTGCCCGGATGCCACATGGTGACGCAGGAAGCCACCCGTCCGCCGGACGTGGTCTTGCGCTTGAGCAGCAGGCACGGGCTCCTGGCGTCGATGGCCAGCAGCTCGGCCACGTCGCGCGGGGCGGCCAGGGATTCGATGGCCCAGGTCGCGCCCTGCAGCGGCGCGACCGCCACCAGGTGTTCGTTGGGCGTGATGAGGTTGAAGTCCTGGGCCAGGTAGTCGGGCGCGCAGGCCGGGTTGACCCAGCGGTCTTCGAGCTGGATCGGCACCTCGTTTTCAAAATGCACGATCAGCGAATGGTAGAGGGGCGTGTCCGGCGCCAGCCCGAACTGCAGCGCCAGCGCCTCGGCGGCCGGCGCCGCCTCCAGCAAGTGCAGGCTGCTGCGGTGGCGGTGGCCGCGCGCGCGCACTTCGTCGGCGATGTTGCGGATCTCGACCAGGGTGGCCTGGTACTTTTGCGGCGCCACATAGGTGCCCGAGCCCTGGCGCCGGGTCAGCACCTGCTCGGCGGTGAGCTCGCGCACGGCGCGGTTGACCGTCATGCGCGAGACCCCGAACTGGCGCACCAGCGCCTGCTCCGAGGGTACGAGGTCGCCTTCCTTCCAGCGGCCCGATGCAATCTCGCCGACCAGGTAATCCTTGATGCGCTGGAAGATGGGGGTACTCGCTTGCGCGCGCTGTTCGTTCAAACTGCTCTCCGGAAGGACGATAATGATGGCTGCGGACAGGCGCGATTCTAGCATCGTCGATTCGAAAGCAAGAGCTGGAGTGCGCGTGTCGCGTGCAGGCGCCACGATAGGGGCTGGAACAGTCAAACGGGAGCCGTCATGAAGACCGAAAACAGTAGGCATGCCTACGCCAGCGACGAGGCGCGCTGGAGCGCCGTGCAGCGCCGCGAGCGCGCCGCCGACGGCGCCTTTTACTACTCGGTGCGCAGCACCGGCGTGTATTGCCGGCCTTCCTGCGCGGCGCGGCCGGCGCGGCGCGCGAACGTCGCCTTCCACCCCAGCTGTGCGGATGCGGAAGGGGCGGGCTTTCGCCCCTGCCTGCGCTGCCGGCCCGATTTGCCGCCGCTGGCCGAGCGCCAGGCCGAACTCGTCGCCGCGGCCTGCCGCCTGATCGCGGCCAGCGAGGAAGAACCGAGCCTGGACGCGCTGGCGCAAGCGGCCGGCATCAGCCGCTTCCACTTTCACCGCGTGTTCAAGGCGCAGGCTGGCGTCACGCCGAAAGCCTATGCCGCCGCCGTGCGTGCGGCGCGCGTGCGCGATGGCCTGGCCTCGGGAGCGCCGGTCACCGAGGCCCTGTACGCGGCCGGCTTCAATTCCAGTTCGCGCTTCTATGCGGGCGCGCAGGCGATGCTGGGCATGGCGCCGGCGCGCTTTCGCAGCGGCGGCGCCGGCGAGGAGATCCGCTTCGCGGTGGGCGTCTGTTCGCTCGGGGCGATCCTGGCCGCGGCCACCGGGCAAGGCATCTGCGCGATCCTGATGGGCGACGATCCGCAAGCCCTGGTGCAGGACCTGCAAGACCGCTTTCCCAGGGCGCGGCTGATCGGCGCCGATGCCGATTTCGAACGCACCGTGGCGCTGGTGGTGGGCTTGGTCGAAGCGCCGCGCCTGGGCCTGGAGCTGCCGCTGGACGTGCGCGGCAGCGCCTTCCAGCAGCGCGTGTGGGAAGCGCTGCGCGCGGTGCCGGCCGGGGTGACGCTCAGTTATACCGAGCTGGCGCAGCGCATCGGGTCGCCGAACGCGGTGCGCGCCGTGGCCGGAGCCTGCGCGGCCAATCCGGTGGCGGTGGCGATTCCCTGCCACCGTGTGGTGCGCAGCGATGGCGGCTTGTCGGGCTACCGCTGGGGGATCGAACGCAAGCGGGCCTTGATCGACAGGGAGAGGGAAGAGACCTCAGTACTTAAGGAAGCACTGATGAATTCATGAGGGCGTGCTTGGCCGCAAAAAAAGACGCCCTGCAGCGTTACAAAATCTCGCAATAGCTCGCTATTGCTGGGATTTTGCGCCTTGCCGGACGCCTTTTTCACTGGCCATTCCCATCCCCCAGAATAAATCAGTACTTCCTTAAGCTGCGCTTGCGCCCGCGGGGTTCGGCACGCCCGCCTGTCCGCCGCCCTGGAGCATCGCCGGCATGCTCCGCACCAGCTCGTCGATCACGACACGCACGCGCATCGGCACATGGCGTCCGGCCGGCCACATCGCGTACACCTCGAAGCCGGGCCCGCGCAGCGCGGGCAGCACCTCGGCCAGCAGGCCCGCATCCAGCTGGGCTGCGACCAGCCACGAGGGAAGCCAGGCCAGCCCGCTTCCTGCCATGGCGGCAGCGGCGATCGCTTCCAGGTCGTCGAAGCGCAGCCTGCCGCCGGTCCGGATTTCCTGCATCCGGCCGTCGTGGGTGAACAGCCAGGGTACGACCCGGCCGCGCTTGCCGTAGGCCAGCGTGTCATGCGCGGCGATGTCCTGCGGCGCCGAAGGCGTGCCGCGCTGGCGCAGGTAGGAGGGCGAGGCGCACAGCACCATGGTTTGCGTACCGAGCCGGCGCGCCTTGAGGTCGGCCTCGTTGGCCAGCGCTCCGGTGCGGACCACCAGGTCGAAACCATCGCCGAGCAGGTCGGCCGGGCGGTCGGTGAACGCCACATCCAGCTCGAGCCGCGGGTAGGCATGCGCGAGACGTACCAGCAGCGGCGCCACGCAATGGCGTCCCAGCAGGACCGGCACGCTGATACGCAGCCGGCCCACCGGTTCGCGCTGCCCTGTCTCGAACATCTGTTCCGCCGCGCGCACGTCCGCCAGCGCCCCCGCGCAGCGCTCGTAGAAGAGCGCGCCCTCGTCCGTCAGTTTCAGGCTGCGCGTCGTACGATGGAACAGCTGCACGCCGAGACGCTCCTCGAGCCGGGCGACAGCCTTCCCCACGGCCGAACGGGACAAGCCCAGCTGCTGTGCGGCCACGGCGAAGCTGCTGGCCTCGGCAGCTTTGACAAACGCGGCGATGCCCCCTAGTTGATCCGCCATTTTCCGCTCCTCCTTTGTAGACATTATGTATGCAAAGTGACGCTAAAAATTCCTGAATGCATACATTTCTTCCTGGGTATTATGAAAAAACATTGAACCAGGAGAGATGATGGAAACTGACAACACGACGCCCCGACGGGAATCGGACACCTTCGGCGCACAAGCGTCCACGTGCCGCAGTGCCAGGCTGCTGCTGGCCGCCTGCGCTGCAGCCGGGATGATCGCGGCGGTGGCCGCCGCGGCGGCGCCGCAGCAGGCGCCGCTCTCGCCCCAGCAGCGGGCACAAGCGCCGGGCTACTTCCGCATGCCGGTTGGCGGCCTGACCGTCACCGCACTGTATGACGGCCATGTCGATATCCAGCCTTCACTGCTGAGTGGCGCGAGCGAGACGGCGATCCGGTCGTCGCTGGCGCAGTCCTTCCTTCCGCGCAGCGCGCCGATCCAGACAGCCGTCAATGCCTACCTGGTGCATACCGACAAGCACACGATCCTCGTCGATACCGGCACCGCGAAGCTGTTCGGCCCCACGCTCGGCTTCATCCCGACGAACCTGGACGCCGCAGGGTACCGCCCAGCGCAGATCGACACCGTCCTGCTGACCCACCTGCATCCCGACCATGCCGGCGGCCTCCTGACCGAGGGCGGCGCCATGGCGTTTCCGAACGCCCAAGTGTTCGTATCGAAGGCGGATGCGGACTACTGGCTGAGCGAAGCCGAGGCGGCCAGGGCGCCGGCGGACAAGCAGGCCCTGTTCAGGATGTCGCGCGCGGCCATCGCCCCCTATGCGGCGGCGGGACGCGTCACGATCTTCGAGGCTGGCCAGGAACTACGCGAAGGCGTGACCGCCATGTTCGCGGGCGGGCACACGCCAGGGCATACGGCCTACCTCTTCGCTTCGCATGGCGAGGGGATGCTGGTGTGGGGCGACATCGTGCATAACGCCGCCGTGCAGTTTCCGTATCCGGACGTCGCCATCGAATTCGACTGGAACAAGAAGCAAGCGGTGACGACCCGGCGCTCGGTGCTCGCATTCGCCCGGTCGCGACAACTCTGGGTTGCCGGCGCCCATCTGCCGTTTCCCGGCATCGGGCACGTGACGGCCGATGCAGCGCGCGGCTATCGCTGGGTGCCTGCCGTGTACCGCTAGGGAGTGCTTCCCTAGGTATACCGGGCGCTCTTGCCTTACCGAGGCTGCACCGACTCCTGCACCAATGTCTTCTCCAGGCGCTGGCGGGCACCGTCGGCGTAGCGGCGGCAGGCGTCGCGGTCGATGAACGCGGTACTGCCCTCGTTGGCCTGGCGCGCATGGCGCTCGAACAAGCCGCTCGCCTCCGGGTGCGCCGAGACCAGGATGTCGCAGGGCAGGGCGGCCACGCGCGCGATCGAACGCTCGATGTCGGCTTTCGCATTGGGATAGCGCGCATCGCCACTGTAGCGGAAGCCGTTCAGCCCAAAGGCGTTCAGGCTGTCGGCGTAGACCATGTTCATGGCGCCGGCGGGTTCGTGCGCCGTCCAGGTCCAGGTGATGCCGCCCTGGGTGTGGCCCGGGGTGTAGTTGGCCGTCACCGCCAGCGGCCCGAGGCTCACGGTCTCGCCGTCGCGCACCGTCTTCACGTTCGCCACCGGCTCCATCTCGGGCAAGGCGCCGAACTGCGGGTCGCCCCGTCCAGGCTTGCCGCTTTCCAGCACCGCCCGCGCGGCGGGGCTGGTCAACACGGTGGCGCCGCTCACGCGCTGCAGCTGGGCCACGCCGCCGGCATGGTCAACATGTTCGTGCGAGACCAGGATGAGCTTGATGTCCTCGGGCTTGAAGCCGAGCGCGCGCACGTGATCGATGATCGCCGCCGCCGACTTCGGCGTGCCGCCGTCGATCAGGATATGCCCCTCCTTCGAAGTGATCAACACCGAGGCCACGCCCTGGGGCCCGACATAGTAGCTGCCGCCGTAGAGCGGGAAGGGATCCTGGGGCGCGTCCCAGTCGGCGGCGTGGGTGGGCGCCAGGCAGGCAAATGGCATGGCGAGGGCCAAAATAAATCGTTTGGTCAGCATGTGGACTGCAGTGTCGAGTTCGTTTCGCGCATGATAGCCAAAAAACCATGCATGGCGTCTGACGGCAGTGTCAAAGCCGCGGCGATTCGCTACACTCATGTTTTGCATTTATTTAATAAAACGGAGAGTCCATGCGCCCCACCCTGAAGCAGTGTTCCATGTTCGTGCTTGCCGCCCTGGCCGGCTTGTCGGCCCATGCGCAAACGGTGATCGAGAACGCCAACGGATACACGCTCAACAGCAAGGGGGAACTGGTGCAGTTCACGGCGCTGGCCTTCGATGCCCAGGGCAAGATCGTCGCCGTCGGCAGCGCCGCCGACGTATCGGCCAAGCTCCCGGGCGCGCGCCGCGTCGACATGGGCGGCAAGACCCTGCTGCCAGGCCTGATCGACGCCCACGGCCATGTGTTCGGCCTGGGCCAGATGCTGACCCAGCTCGACCTCTCGCAAACCACCTCGCTCGACGGCGCGCTGAAGGCGATCGCCGACTACAGCCGTGCGAACGCCGGCCAGGGCTGGCTGCGCGGGCGCGGCTGGAACCAGGAAAACTGGAAGCTGGGCCGCTTCCCGACGGCCGCCGACGTCGACACCGTGGTCAGCGACCGCCCGGTGTGGTTCGAGCGTGTCGACGGCCACGCCGGCTGGGCCAACAGCCGTGCGCTGGCGGCGGCCGGCATCACCGATAAAACACCTGATCCGGCCGGCGGCAAGATCGTGCGCGACGCGAACGGCAAGGCCACCGGCGTGCTGGTCGACGCCGCGCAGGAACTGGTGGCCAAGGTCTTGCCGGCCCAGACCGAGGCCGAAGGCCGCGTCGTGCTGGATCGCGCGCTCGGCGCCCTGGCCAAGGTGGGCGTCACCAGCACCCACGACGCCGGCCTGGGCGTGGCGGAGGACCGCCTGTACCGCGCCTATGCCGACGGGGGCAAGCTGACCGCGCGCATCTACGGCATGATCGGCGGCACCCAGGACGACTTCGACGCGCTGGCCAAGAACGGCCCCCTGAAAACCTACGGCAACGACATGTACGCGCTGCGCGCCGTGAAACTGTATTCGGATGGCGCGCTGGGCAGCCGCGGCGCCGCGCTCATCCAACCCTACAGCGACGAGCCGCATTCGCACGGCCTGCTGTTCTACAACACCGCGCAGATGGACGCCATGATGAAAAAGGCGATGGCGCGCGGCTACCAGGTGAACGTGCACGCCATCGGCGACGCCGGCAACCACCAGATCCTCGACATCTACCAGAAGGAGCTGGCAGCGACGAAAAGCGCGGCCCAGCGCCACCGCATCGAGCATGCCCAGGTCGTGACGCAAGCCGACATCGTGCGTTTCAAGACGCTCGGCATCATCCCGTCGATGCAGCCGACCCACGCGACCTCGGACAAGAACATGGCGGAAACGCGCGTCGGTCACGAGCGCATGGAGGGTGCCTACGCCTGGCGCAGCTTCCTGCACCAGGGCTCGCGCATCGCTTGCGGATCGGACTTCCCGGTGGAATCGCCGAACCCCTTCTTCGGCATCCACGCCGCGGTGACGCGCCAGGACGCGTCGGGCCAGCCGATTGCGGGTTGGTATCCGAACCAGGCGATGTCGCTGAAGGAAGCCTTCCGCTGCTTTACGCTCGATGCCGCCTATGCGGGCCACGCGGAAAACAGGCTGGGCTCGCTGGAGCCGGGCAAGTGGGCCGACTTCATCGTGGTCGACCAGGACTTGTTCAAGATGCCGACGTATGACATCTACAAGACGGGCGTGCTGCAAACCTGGGTCGGAGGGAAGCAGGTGTACCAGAAATAACGGCGGCCGCGCGGGACGCGGCGGCTGTCACCGGACGCTGGGCACGCCTTACCCACCGTCCAGTCGAAGTCCCGGGCCAAAGATCAGCAAAATGGATTGACGCTGTTGTATAGACAACCTAGACTCTGAGCATATCCTCAACCCAGGAGCTGCCATGACCCACGCATCGCCCTCGTCCGACAACGATCCGCGCTTCGACCCCACGCGCAGCATCCGTGCCCCGCGCGGCACGGAACTGAGCTGCAAGAGCTGGCTCACCGAAGCCGCCTACCGCATGCTGCAGAATAACCTCGACGCCGAGGTGGCCGAGGACCCGCAGCGCCTGGTGGTCTACGGCGGCATCGGCCGCGCCGCGCGCGACTGGGAATGCTACGACCAGATCCTCGCCTCGCTGCGCGAACTCGACGACGACCAGACCCTCCTGATCCAGTCCGGCAAGCCGGTCGGCGTGTTCCAGACCCACGAAAACGCGCCGCGCGTGCTGCTGGCCAACTCCAACCTGGTGCCGAAATGGGCCAACTGGGAGCACTTCAACGAGCTCGACCGTAAAGGCCTGTTCATGTACGGCCAGATGACGGCCGGCAGCTGGATCTATATCGGCACCCAGGGCATCGTGCAGGGCACCTACGAAACCTTTGCCGAAGCGGGGCGCCAGCATTTCAATGGCGACTGGGGCGGACGCTGGATCCTCACCGCCGGCCTGGGCGGCATGGGCGGCGCGCAGCCGCTGGCCGCCACCTTTGCCGGCGCCGTGTCGCTCACCGTCGAATGCCAGCAAACCAGCATCGACTTCCGCCTGCGCACCCGCTACCTCGACAAGCAGGCGAAGGACATCGACCACGCCATCGCCCTGATCAAGGAACACACGGACCGGCGCGAGGCGGTCTCGATCGGCCTGCTCGGCAATGCCGCCGACGTGCTGCCCGAACTGGTGCGCCGCGCCCGTGCCGGCGGCCTGGTGCCCGACCTGGTCACCGACCAGACCTCGGCCCACGACCTGGTCAACGGCTACCTGCCGAGCGGCTGGACGGTGGAAGCGTGGAAGGCGGCCCAGCGCGATCCGTCGCAGCACGCGCGCCTGCAAGCGGCGGCGGCGGCATCGTGCGCCAAGCACGTGCAGGCCATCCTCGACTTCAAGGCGCTGGGCGCTTACGCCGTCGACTATGGCAACAACATCCGCCAGGTGGCAAAGGACGCAGGCCTCGAGAACGCCTTCGGCTTCCCCGGCTTCGTGCCGGCCTATATCCGCCCGCAGTTCTGCGAAGGGCGCGGGCCCTTCCGCTGGGTGGCCCTGTCCGGCGACCCGGAAGACATTTATAAAACCGACGCCAAGATCAAGGAGCTGTTCCCGCAGCACGCGCAGGTACACCGCTGGCTCGACATGGCGCGCGAACGCATCGCCTTCCAGGGCCTGCCGGCGCGCATCTGCTGGCTGGGGCTGGGCGAGCGCCACCTGGCCGGACTCGCCTTTAACGAGATGGTGCGCACGGGCGAACTGAAGGCGCCGGTCGTGATCGGGCGCGACCACCTCGACACCGGCTCGGTCGCCAGCCCGAACCGCGAAACCGAGAGCATGCGCGACGGCACCGACGCCGTGTCGGACTGGCCGCTGCTGAACGCGATGCTGAACACGGCCGGCGGCGCCACCTGGGTCTCGCTGCACCACGGCGGCGGTGTCGGCATGGGTTACTCGCAGCATTCGGGCGTGGTGATCGTGGCCGACGGCAGCGAGGCCGCGGCCAAGCGCCTGGCGCGCGTGCTGGTGAACGACAGCGGCTCGGGCGTGATGCGCCATGCCGATGCCGGCTACGAGAGCGCCATCGAGACGGCCAAGCGCCAGGGCCTGCATCTCCCGATGATCAAGTAAGGTAATCAGAACATGAAACACGAAACAAAGAGCTGGACCCTGGAACCCGGCGCCCTGACGCTGGCCGACCTGCGCGCCGCCTGGGCAAATCACTTCGCCATTGCGCTGTCGCCGACTGCCGCCGCACCGATCGCCGCCTCCGCCGCACTGGTCGACCAGATCGTCGCCAAGGGCGATCCGGCCTACGGCATCAACACCGGCTTCGGCATCCTGGCCAAGGCCCACATCCCGAACGAGCAGCTGGCGCAGCTGCAGCGCAACCTGATCCTGTCGCACGCGGTCGGCACCGGCGAACGCATTGCGGACAATATCGTCCGGCTGATCCTGCTGACCAAGATCGGCAGCCTGGCGCGCGGCTATTCCGGCGTGCGTCCGCTGATCATCGACACCCTGATCGCCATCTACAACGCGGACATCATGCCGGCGATTCCGGCCCAGGGTTCGGTCGGCGCCTCGGGCGATTTGGCGCCGCTGGCCCACATGACGCTGGCCATCCTCGGCGTCGGCCCGGTGCGCTACCGGGGCGAGATCGTCGACGCCGCCGAAGCGTTGGCCGCTGCCGGCATCGAACCCGTGACCCTGGCCGCGAAAGAGGGCCTGGCCCTGATCAATGGCACGCAAGTGTCGACCGCGCTGGCGCTGCACGGCCTGTTCATGGCCGAGCGCCTGGTGGAAGCGGCGATGGTCACCGGCGCGCTGTCGGTGGACGCGGCGCGCGGCAGCGACGCGCCGTTCGATGCGCGCATCCACGCGGTGCGCGGCCAGCCCGGGCAGATCGCCGCCGCCGCCATCTACCGCGAACTGATGGCCGGCAGCGCCATCCGCGCCTCGCACCTGGTGGGCGACGAGCGCGTGCAGGACCCCTACAGCCTGCGCTGCCAGCCGCAGGTGATGGGCGCGGTAATGGACCTGGTGGCCAACGCCGGCCGCACCCTCTTGATCGAGGCGAACGCCGTCACCGACAACCCTTTGCTGTTTCCTGACGACGGTGCGATCGTCTCCGGCGGTAACTTCCACGCCGAGCCGGTCGCCTTTGCCGCCGACACGCTGGCGCTCGCCATTGCCGAAGTCGGCGCCCTGGCCGAGCGCCGTATCGCGCTGCTGATCGACGCGAATCTGTCCGGCCTGCCGGCGTTCCTGGTGCGTGAACCAGGCCTGAATTCGGGCTTCATGATCGCCCACGTCACGGCCGCCGCGCTGGCCTCGGAAAACAAGTCGCTGGCCCATCCTGCCAGCGTCGACAGCCTGCCAACCTCGGCGAATCAGGAAGACCATGTCAGCATGGCCACCTTCGCGGCGCGCCGATTGCACCAAATGGCGCAGAATACGGCTGTGATTGTCGGTATTGAATTGCTGGCGGCGGGGCAGGGCATCGAGTTCCACCGCCCGCTGGCCAGTTCAAGCCACCTGGAACACGTGCATGCCCAGCTGCGCGCACAGGTGGCGCCGTACGACGCCGACCGCTTCTTCGCACCCGACATCGAGGCCGCGCGGCGCATGGTGGCCGACGGCGCTTTGTCGGCATCGTGCAAGGAGCTGTTCGCCGTATTACACCCATAATGCAAGCCCACAGGAGTCGTTGATGGATTTCCGGTTCAAGCCAGGCAGCGCGCCGCTGCTGCTGTCGATGCCCCACGTGGGCACCGACATTCCCGACGAAGTCGCCGCCACCATGGCGCCCTGCGCGCTGGCGACGGCCGACACCGACTGGCACCTGTCCGAGCTGTACGAGGCCGCCGGCCGCCTCGGCATCTCGACCCTGGCTGCGCGCTGGTCGCGCTATGCGATCGACCTGAACCGGCCGCCGGAAAACACGAACCTGTACCCGGGCCTGGACACCACCGGCCTGTGTCCGGTCGATACCTTCGGCCGCGAAAGCCTGTATCAGGAGGGCGGGCTGCCGGATGCCGCCGAAGTCCAGCGCCGCCTGGAGCGTTACTGGCGCCCGTATCACACCCAGCTGCGCGCGGAACTGGCGCGCCTGCTGGCGCTGCACGGCAGAGTGGTGCTATGGGATGCGCACTCGATCGCGTCAAGGGTGCCGCGCTTCTTCGACGGCCGCCTGCCGGACCTGAACTTCGGCACCGCCGACGGCGCCTCTTGCGATCCCGGGCTGGAACAGGCGGTGGTCGGCGTGGCCCGTGCCCAGGACCGCTTCAGCATCGCCGTCAACGGCCGCTTCAAGGGCGGCCACATCACCCGCTTCTATGGCCAGCCGCGCGAAGGCGTGCACGCGATCCAGCTCGAGATGTGCCAGTGCCTGTACATGAACGAGGCGCCGCCCTTTGAGTACCGGCCCGCGGTGGCGGCCGAGGTCCAGCCGCTGCTGGCGGACATGATGCAAGCCGCCCTGGCCTGGGTGCGGCCGGGAGTCAATGAATGAATGCCCTGTTCGCACGCCACGCCCTGCTGCCGGGAGGCTGGCGCGGCGACGTGCTGGTCGAGTGGGATGCGCGCGGATCGCTGACGCGGGTACAGCCCGACGCCCGCCCACCAATCGGCGTGCCGCGCGCCGACTACGTGGTGCCGGGCATGGCCAACCTGCATTCGCACGCCTTCCAGCGCGCGCTCGGCGGGCTGACCGAACACGCCGGCGACGGGCCGGACAGCTTCTGGACCTGGCGCGAACTGATGTACCGCTTCGCCGCCAGCATCACGCCGGACCAGGCCGAGGCGATTGCCGCCCAGCTGTTCTCGGAATGCCTGCGCCACGGCTATACCTCGCTGTGCGAGTTCCATTACATCGGGCGCGACCCGGCGGGCGAACCCTATGCGCGGCCGGCCGAGATGGCCGAGCGCATCGCCGCCGCCGGCCAGCAGTCCGGCATCGGCCTGACCCTGCTGCCGGTCTTGTACAGCCACAGCGGCTTCGGCGAGCAGGCACTGAAGCCCGAGCAAAGGCGCTTTCGGAGCGACGTCGACACCGTGCTGCGCATCGTCGAGGCGCTGGCGCCGCTGCGCTCGGGCCAGCTGGAAGTCGGCGCCGCGCCGCATTCGCTGCGCGCGGCCGGCATCGCGCAAATCCGCGAGCTCGCGGCGGCGCTGCCGAAGGACAGGCCGCTGCACATCCACATCGCCGAGCAGCCGGGCGAAGTGGAGCAGAGCCTGGCCTTCAGCGGCCAGCGTCCCGTCGCCTACCTGTTCGACCAGGTCGGCATCGACGCGCGCTGGTGCCTGGTGCATGCGACCCACCTCGACGAGGAAGAGGTGAGGGCGCTGGCGGCGTCGGGCGCCGTGGCCGGCCTGTGCCCGACCACCGAGGCGAACCTGGGCGACGGCCTGTTCCCGCTCGGGGACTACCTGGCGCTGGGCGGACGCTGGGGCATCGGCAGCGACAGCCATGTCTCGCAGAGCCCGGTCGAGGAATTGCGCTGGCTGGAATACGGCCAGCGCCTGCTGCATGGACGCCGTAATGTTGTCTCAAGTTCAACGCGGCGCGACGTGGCGCTCAACTTGTGGCAGGATGCGCTGGCCGGTGGCGCGCAGGCGTCGGGACGGGCCGTGGGCCAGCTTGCGGCAGGGCGGCGTGCCGACCTGCTGGTGCTCGACAGTGCGCATCCGAACCTGGAAGGCGCGCTGGAGGCCGACGTGATGGGCCGCCTGGTCTTTTGCGGCAATGACAACCTGGTGCGCGACGTGCTGGCCGGCGGGCGCTGGGTGGTGCAGGGCGGGCGCCACATGGCCCAGGACACCATCGCGCGCCGCTACCGGCAGGCGATCAACCCGTTGCTTGAGGCAAGAACATGAACATCCTGATTCCCTTTGCCGGCCTGTCGGCGATTCCCTGGAAAAACGGCGGCGGCAGCACGACCACCATTGCCGTCGGCCCGCCCGAATCGACACTCGAGAACTTCGAGTGGCGCGTCAGCCTGGCCACCATCGCCGAAGACGGCCCCTTCTCCAGCTTCCCGGGCGTGGACCGCACGCTGGCGCTGGTCGACGGCCACGGCATGACCCTCGACATCGACGGCAGCGAACGCGTGATCCTGTGCGAGTCCGGCCCGGTGCTGGCATTCGACGGCGAATCGCAGGTGCTGGCCAAGCTGAACCGCGGGCCGACCACCGACTTCAACGTCATGACGCGCAGCGATTGCTGCTACCACCAGTTCGGGCGCCGGCGCCTGGCGGGCAAGTCGACCTTTGTCGCGCGCGCCGACCTGACGGTGCTGTTCCTGGCGGAGGGCGAGAGCCTGGAGATCGCCAGCGACAACGAACGCATCGGGCTGGTACGCTATGACGCGGTGATGTTCGATCCGGGCACCGTGTGGTCGCTCGAAACCACGCAGGCGACGATCTTCATTGTCGATATTTTCTATTACAACGAGGACGAGGACGACGATGAGTGAGCGCAGCAATCCGCGGGCCGATGCGGTATTTGCGAATGTGAACCTGGCCACCATGGTGGGCGGCTACGGCGAGATCCTGGACGGCGCGATCGCCGTGCACCACGGGCGCATCGCCTGGGTCGGCGCACGCCGCGACGCCCCGCGCGCGGCCGTCATCCACGACTGCGACGGCGCCTGGCTCACGCCCGGCCTGGTCGACTGCCACACCCACATCGTCCACGCCGGCAACCGCAGCGACGAATGGGAAGCGCGCCTCGAAGGCGCCAGCTACGAAGACATCGCCCGGAATGGCGGCGGCATCATGTCCACCGTGCGCGCCACCCGCGCCGCTACCGTCGAGGACTTGATCCGCGTCAGCGCGCGGCGCGTCACGCAACTGCTGGCCGAAGGCGTGACCACGCTCGAAATCAAGTCCGGCTACGGCCTGAACATGAACGGCGAAGCGAACCTGCTGCGCGCCGCGCGCCGCCTGGGCGAGATCCTGCCGGTGTCGGTGCGGACCACGTTTTTGGGTGCGCATGCGCTGCCGCCGGAATTTGCCGGCCGCGCCGACGACTACATCGCCGAAGTGGCCGAGCGCATGCTGCCGCTGCTGGCGAAAGAAGGCCTGGTCGACGCCGTCGACGCCTTCTGCGAGCACATCGGCTTTACCTACGACCAGACCGAGCGCGTGTTCAATGCCGCCAAGCGCCTGAATCTGCCTGTGAAACTGCATGCGGAACAGTTGTCCGAGCAGCGCGGCGCGGAGCTGGTGGCGCGCTACCGCGGCTTGTCGGCCGACCACCTGGAGCATTTGACGCCAGCCGGGATCGCCGCCATGGCGGCCGCCGGCACGGTGGCGGTGCTGCTGCCGGGCGCCTGGTACTACCTGCGCGAAACGCGCATGCCCCCGATCGCCGAGCTGCGCGCGGCCGGCGTGCCGCTGGCGGTGGCGACCGATTGCAACCCTGGCACCTCGCCGCTGAGCTCGATCCTGCTGGCCATGAACATGGCCTGCACCATGTGGCGTGTGACGCCGCGCGAAGCCCTGCAGGGCGTGACCGTGCACGCGGCGCGCGCGCTCGGCATGCAGGACCAGATCGGCACGCTGGAAGTCGGCAAGCGCGCCGACTTTGCGCTGTGGGACATTGGCCGGCCGGCGGAGCTGGCGTATGGGATCGGGTTCAATCCTTGCCAGGCCGTGGTGAATGGCGGGGTGATGCGCGAGCGGGATGTGGGGTTGCCGACGGGGTTTTGACGGGTAGGTGGGGCGGTTTTTGCGTTCGCCTGTTCGTTTGACGTTCCCTGCCGGGACACTCTGCACCGCGTGGGCACTTGTACCCACGCGGTACGAACGTCGATCATTCGAAACACCGCCTACAACGACTGCAACTTCGCCCTGGTCGACGACACCGCCCGATGCAGCATGCGCTCGGCGTGAAAATCATTCGCCCGCTGCACCTCGATGGCATGCAGGCTGCGCGAATAATTGTCGAGCCGCGAGCGCAGCCACGCTTTGTAGATCCGCGACCTGATCGGTTTGAGGCTGACTTTCATGGTGCTCTCCCTCCGTGGAAGAGCCCATTGTCGGCGTCGCCTACCCCTTGCGTTTGTGATAACTCAATCGTGCCACAGCCCCGCACAATGCTTGAGGCTTCTCAAATCGCCCATTCCCGACTCGGTAATGATGAACTCCAGCGCATCCGTAAGAGAGGTAAGCAATTGTAAGACCCACCTTCATGCACGGTTTCAGGCGGATATATTGAAACCGTTGATTCCGACTCTCCCCTCCCCATCCTAAAAAATGGGTTCGCCCACGGCACTATAAAGTCCCGTGGGCTTTTTCTTTTCTGCGAGTTGAGCGGCGAATCAGAGGCCGCGGCGCGCCAGGTGGTCCAGCGCTTCGCCGGTCACGCGGCAGATCCGCCACTCCGGCAAGATCTCGGCGCCCATCGTTTGGTAGAAGCCGATCGCCGGCTCATTCCAGTCCAGCACCGACCACTCGAAGCGGCCGCAGTTGCGTTCCACGGCCAGCTGGGCCAGGCGCGCCAGTAGCTGGGTGCCGTAGCCTTTGCCACGATGCGATTGACGCACATACAAATCTTCCAGATACAGGCCCTTCTTGGTGAGGAAGGTCGAGAAATTATGGAAGAACAGGGCAAAGGCCACGACTTCGCCGTTTTCCTCGCCGACGATGGCTTCGCAGGCCGGGCGGGTGCCGAACAGGCCTTCGTGCAGCAGCTCCTCGGTGGCAACCACCATGTGCTCGAGTTTCTCGAACACGGCCAGTTCAACGATCATCGAGTGGATATCGGTCACGTCGGCCGGCTCGGCGGGACGAATGGAAAAGTGTGTGGCAGAAGTCATGGTGTTTCGATAGCGTTGTTCAAAAGATCATTTTGCACTGGTTTCGCTGCGGGTGCACGCAGTGCCCAAGCCACGCTGGCCAAGCAGAGGAGCATGCCGAAGAATTCGACGGGTCCCGGGCGGTAATGTTCGAGCTTGATCGACAGCAGCACCGACAGCACCGGCGTGATGACGCCGATGTACACCGCCTTCTGCGGCCCGATGCGGGCGATCAGCGTGAAGTAGGCGAGGAAGGCGATCACCGAGCCGAACAGGGACAGGTAGAGCAGGCCCAGCGTGTACGACAAGGTCGGCGGCGCCACGAAGCGCTGGCCGTTGAGCAAGACATAGAACACCACCAGCAGGGTGCCCCAGAACATCGACCAGGCCGTGGTCAGCATCACATTGGTCGAGTGCTCGCGCACTTTACCCACCACGATGCTGCCGGCCGAGCTGGCAATGGTGGCCACCAGGGCCAGCACCACGCCCAGCAGGAAGTGGCCGCTGCCGCCGGTCTGCAAATCGCGCCAGGCCTGGCCGATCGAATGCCAGAACAGCAGCGCGACGCCGGCCGTGGCCACCGCGCCCGCACCCCAGGTGCGCGCCGATATCGGCGTGCCGTGGAATACGCGGCCCAGCAGCGGGGTCCAGAACACCATCAGCGCAAACAGCACCGCCACCAGCCCGGACACGACTACTTCCTCGGCCTGGTAGGTGCAGATATAAGACAGGCCGAAGGTGGCGGCACCCTGCAGCATCATCCATTTCTGGGTGCCCCAGGGCAGCTGCAGCTTGTGGCCGCGGATCAGGCAAATGAAGAACAGCGTGGCCGACGCCAGCGCGAAACGGTAGACCACGGAGACTGCCGGGGGCACGTCGCCCAGCTGCAAGGTAATGGCAAAGAAGGTCGAGCCCCAGATCAGGGACGCGATGACAAAGAGGACGGAAGAAGGCATCGCGAAAGTATACGTGCTTTCGCTGTTGCCTGTCGTCTATAGATTTGCAATAAAAGTCGTGCCGGCGCAGGTTTTCTAAGCCGCTACAACACCGGTTAGGAGCGGGTAGGGTGGAACGGGCCACCCTGCAAATGACAACTCAGTGCGTGACCCGGGTTTGATACCCATTGCTCAACAAACGCACCCGTTCACCGGGTCGGAACAACTCATCCGCCGACTGGGTAATCGCACGCAACTCCCCATTATCGAGCTTGACGGTAATTTCAAACCCTGGCCGGTTATTTGCATTCGCCTCGACCCGGTTCCCGATCAGCCCGCCGGCAATGGCGCCGACGATGCCGACCGCCGCCGAGCCGTTGCCGCTGCCGATCTGCGAGCCGGCCAGGCCGCCGAGGGCTGCGCCGCCCATGGTGCCGACGCCCGATTCCGGATTGACGATGGTGACGTTGCGCACCGATTCGACCACGCCCATGCGCACGACTTGCTCGGACTGGGCCTGGTAGGAGCGGTAGACGCTGCCCGACTGGGGCGGGGTGGCGCAGCCGGCGAGAACGCCGGCGGCGAGGAGGGCAACGAGGGGCAATGATGTTTTCATGATGATCTCCGACTTGTTTCTCTGTCTAGAAATCCTACTCCTCACCGGCGGCGCGTGGCGCGCGTTGGCGCGCGTTGGCGCCGCGTTGAATATGCCCGGCTCAATATGCCAGGTTCAGCCTGCGGTACAGGAAGCCCAGCACGAACAGCGGGCCGATCAGCAAGAAGCGCAAGTCGTCGAAGAAGGACGGCTTCTTGCCCTCGATCTTGTGCCCCACGAATTGGCCGATCCAGGCCACCACGAACACGGTGATCGACAGCGGCAGCACCGCATACGGCGGCATTGCCGCCAGCAGGGCCAGCATCAGCCCCGCCATCGCGAGCATGCCCAGGGCAAACGGTTTCGACAGCTGGAAGTAATACCACATGGCCCCGGCCACAGCGAGCAGCGCCAGCAGCGGGTGAATCGCCCACAGGATGCCGAGCAGCGAAAACACGATCACCGGCACGCACACGAAATGGATCAGTTCGTTGGTCGGGTTGCGGTGGCTGTCGCTATAAATCTCAAGCAAGGTATGGATGTCACGAGTTGGGGCAGCGCGCATGGAGGTCTCCGGATGGCATAGTGAATTGCATTTTTTATGAGCAGATTCTACACCCGGTGCGACCAAAAAATCACGCCGCCTGGGCCTGCTCGGCAAAGGCTGGACGCGCACCCAGGCGCATCTGCGGGTGGTTCGCAAACAGCTCCGACACCCATTCGACGAACACGCGCACCTTGGCCGACAAATGGCGGTTTTGCGGATACACCACGTGCACCGGCAGCGGGTCGCTTACCCAGTCGGGCAGGATCTGCACCATGCGGCCCTCCTGCACGTGGCGCAGCAGCAGGTAATCGGTCATCTGGATCACCCCTAGTCCGGCCAGCCCCGCCTGCACATAGGCGTTCGAATCGTTCAGGGCGATCGAGCCGGGCAGGGGCACCTCGATGCGCTCGCCGTCGCGCGTGAAATCCCAGTCGTAGACCTTGCCGTTCTTGGCCGAGAAATAGTTGACGCAGCGGTGGTTCAACAGCTCGTTTGGATGCGTCGGCATGCCGTGGCGCGCCAGATACGAAGGCGCGGCAGCGGTCACGAAGGTGATCACGCCGACGCGTCGGGCGATCAGGCTGGTGTCGAGCAGGGCGCCGCCGCGCACCGCGCAATCGATGCCTTCCTCGATCAGGTCGACGGTGCGGTCGGTGCTGCCGAGTTCCAGCGTGATGTCAGGATAGCGCTCGAAAAAGTCGGGCAGGGCCGGCACCAGGATTTCGCTCGACAGCCCGGTAGGCGTGTCCACGCGCAGTCGTCCGCTCGGATTCAGGCGCGTGCGCGACAGCGATTCCTCGGCGTCGCGCACGTCCGAGAGAATCCGGATGCAGCGCTCGTAATAGGCGGCCCCGTCCGAAGTGACGGTGACGAGCCGCGTGGTGCGGTGCAGCAGCTTCGCCGCGAGCGCCGTTTCCAGCGCCTGCACCAGGGTCGAGACGCTGGCCTTGGGCATGTTCAGCATCTCGGCCGCGCGCGTAAAACTGCCGGTATCGACCACCTGCACAAACACTTCCATCGCTTGCAGTTTGTTCACTTTAGGCACTCGCTTTCAGGAATCGTTCAGATTTTTCGCTTATTGTTCGCTTAATCCGAACAATCAATTCGAAAATAGCATCTTTATTAGATTGTAGATGATGTCTATAGTGTCCGTACTGACAGTCACAAGTTCAAACGGAGGGAGTCATGGCACACAAGGATGGCATCGTCGCAACGATCGCACTGGCGCTGAGTACGCTGGCGATGGCGGGCGTGGTCGGCAGCGGCGTGTATGCCGACGCGGCCGGCGCCGAGGCGCGCGGCGTCCAGGCCTTGTCGAACGCCATGATCGAGACCGTCTGCCCTGACACCCTTGCTGCAAACGCACAAATGCTCGCAGCCGCCACGCAGGTGACGCCTTGAACGCGCCCTTCGAACCCGGCCTGGCCGGCAATGCCGACGGCGTGCGCGTGCGCGAGCTGGAAGTGCATGGCGAGCAAGGTCCGCTGAAGGCGCGCCTGTACGCCGCCGGCCCCGTATCCAAGCGCGACACCCTGATCGTTTTCTTTCACGGCGGCGGCTTTGTCGATGACAGGCTCGACGATTCCGATCTGTTCCTGCGCCACCTGGCCGATGGCGGCCATGCCCAGGTGATTCTGGCGTCGAGCTACACCCTGGCCACGACGCGCCCCTTCCCGGCGGCCGTGGAAGACGCCCACGCCGTGCTGCTGTGGGCAAAAAAGAACAAGACCAAGCTCGGCTGGAATGGCAAGCGCCTGCTGGTGGCCGGCATCGAGGCCGGCGCCAACCTGGCGGCCGTCTGCGCGCTGATGTCGCGCGACCGCGGCGCCCCCAGGCTGGCTGGCCAGATCCTCCTGATGCCGATGCTCGACCCCGGCCTGTCGACCTGCTCGATGCGCGAAATGCCGAACTGCCCCGACCAGGAAGCCCTGATCGACGATTGCGCCGCCGGCTACCGCGGCTACCTGCCGCACGCCGCCGACCGTACCCATCCGTACGCCTCGCCGCTGCAATCGAGCCGCCTGAAAAACCTGCCGCCGGCCCTGATTCTGTCGGCCGAGGACGACCCCCTGCGCGACGAAGCCGAAGCCTATGGCGCCAAATTGACCGCCTTCGGTGTGCAGGCCACCGTCGGCCGCCTGCTGCCGGCGCCGCTTACCGAACCGGGCGGACGCAACGACTGCGCCTGCAAGGCCAGCGCCCTCAAGGAAATCGCCGGCTTCATCGCCGGCCTCGACGCGGAGGCAGCCACCGGATGACGCCGCCTTCCTGATCACCTGATCCACCACTGAACCGCATTACCGCGCTCCTGCATCCGAGCGTGGCGCGACCCGCTTTGCCCATTTTTCCTGCGCACTCTCCAGAACGGCGCCGGGTGGGCGGGTATTGCCCAGGCATTTTCAATTATTAAAACCACTCAACAATAACAAGGGGTAAACATGAAACGCACACATGACTGGACCGCACTCCTGCGGCCGATGACGATGGCGCTGGCCGGGGCCGGCCTGGTTGCCGCCACGCTCAGCGGCTGTGGCGAAGCCACCGGTAAAGCCGCCGAAGCCCAGGCCCCCGCCGCGCCGCCGGTCTCGGCCGCACTGGTGCTGGAACGCCCCGTGGCCGAAACCCAGGAATTCTCGGGCCGCCTGGAAGCGATCGAACGCGTCGAGATCCGTTCGCGCGTCAGCGGCTTCATCACCGCCGTCAACTTCAAGCCGGGCAGCGAAGTGAAAAAGGGCGATGTGCTGTTCGTGGTCGACCCGCGCCCCTACCAGGCCGAAGCCGCGCGCGCCGAAGCCGCCGCTGCCTCCGCCCGCGCCAAGCTCGACCTCGCCAAGCGCGAACTGGCGCGCGCCGAAAGCCTGCTGGCCGACAAAGCCATCGCCCGCCGCGAATACGACGAAGCCGCCGCCGGCCAGAAGGAACTCGAAGCCAACGCCAACGCGGCGCAAGCCCAGGCCGAGGCGGCGCGCCTGAACCTGGCCTACACCCGGGTCGTGTCGCCGATCGACGGCCGCGTCTCGAAAGCCGAGATCACCCTCGGCAACCTGGTCGACGCCACGGCGGTACTGACTTCGGTGGTGTCGATGGACCGCATCTACGCCAGCTTCGACGGCGACGAGGAAACCTACCTGCGCGTCGGCGCCAAGGCCCAGGCCGGGTCGCCAGTCGGCGTCCGCGTGGGCCTGGCCAACGAAGAAGGCTTCCCGCACCAGGGCAAGCTCGAATTCGTCGACAACCAGCTCGACCCGCGCACCGGCAGCGTGCGCATGCGCGCCACCTTCGACAACAGCGAGCGCAAGCTGGCGCCGGGCCTGTTCGCGCGCATCCAGCTGGGCGCCGCCGACAGCCGCAAGGCGCTCCTGATCAGCGACCGTGCGGTGGCCACGGACCAGAGCCGCAAGTACGTGTTCGTGGTCGGCGCCGACAGCAAGGCCGAATACCGTCCGGTCACGCTCGGCCCGACCGTGGATGGCCTGCGCGTGGTGCGCAGCGGCCTGAAGGTAGGCGAGAAGATCGTCGTGAACGGCCTGCAGCGCGTGCGCCCGGGCGCCCCGATCGCGGCGCAGGTAGTGCCAATGGACGCGGCGCCCGTGGCGCTGGCGTCGAATTCCACCGCCGGCGCAAAGGAATAAGACCATGAACATTTCCCGCTTCTTTGTCGACAAGCCGATCTTCGCCATCGTGCTGTCGGTGCTGGTCTTCGTCGGCGGCCTGATCTCGATCCTGCAGCTGCCGGTGTCCGAGTACCCGGACGTGGTGCCGCCCTCGGTGGTGGTGCGCGCCCAGTATCCGGGTGCGAATCCGAAGATCATCGCCGAAACCGTGGCCGCGCCGCTGGAAGAGCAGATCAACGGCGTCGAGAACATGCTCTACATGACCTCGCAAAACACCTCGGACGGCGCGCTGATGCTGACGATTACCTTCGCCATCGGCACGAATGTCGAGCAGGCCGAGACGCAGGTGCAGAACCGCGTCCAGCGCGCGCTGCCGCGCCTGCCCGAGGAGGTGCGCCAGATCGGCGTCACCACCGTCAAGAGTTCGCCGAACCTGACCATGGTGGTGCACCTGAAGTCGCCGGACGGCCGCTACGACGACCTGTACCTGCGCAACTACGCGACCCTGAACGTCAAGGACCGCCTGGCGCGCATCCACGGCATGGGCGAAGTGCAGCTCTTCGGCTCGGGCGACTACGCGATGCGCGTCTGGCTCGATCCGCAAAAGGTGGCGGCGCGCGGCCTGGTGGCGGGCGACGTGGTCGACGCCATCCGCGAGCAGAACGTGCAGGTCGCGGCCGGCGTCATCGGCCAGGGGCCGAGCAAGGACGCCGACTTCCAGCTGACCGTGAACACGCAGGGCCGCCTGGCCAGCGTCGAGGAGTTCGGCAACATCGTCGTGAAAGCGAATGCCGACGGCGCGACGACCTTGCTGAAGGACGTGGCGCGCCTGGAAATGGGCTCGAACTCGTATGCCCTGCGCGCGCTGCTCGACAATAAATCGGCGGTCGCGATCCCGATCTTCGAGGCGCCCAACGCCAACGCGCTGCAGCTGTCGACCGACGTGCGCGCGGCCATGGCCGAGCTGTCGAAAGATTTTCCGGAAGGCGTCGAATACAGCATCGTGTACGACCCGACCCAATTCGTGCGCGAGTCGATCGACTCCGTGATCCACACCTTGCTGGAAGCGGTGATCCTGGTCGCCCTGGTCGTGATCGTGTTCCTGCAAAGCTGGCGCGCGTCGATCATTCCGCTGCTGGCGGTGCCGGTATCGGTGGTGGGCACCTTTGCCGTGATGCTGATGTTCGGCTTCTCGATCAATACCTTGTCTTTGTTCGGGCTGGTGCTGGCGATCGGCATCGTGGTCGACGACGCCATCGTGGTGGTGGAAAACGTCGAGCGCAACATCACCAACGGCCTGTCGCCGCATGACGCTACCATCCAGGCGATGCGCGAAGTGAGTGGTCCGATCATCGCGATTGCCCTGGTGCTGTGCGCCGTGTTCGTGCCGATCGCCTTTGTCGCCGGCCTCACCGGCCAGTTCTACCGCCAGTTCGCGCTGACGATCGCGATCTCCACCGTGATCTCGGCCTTTGCTTCGCTGACGCTGGCGCCGGCGCTGTCGGCCGCGCTGCTGAAAGCCCACGATGCGCCGAAGGACCGCCTGACGCGCATGATCGATGCCGTGTTCGGCCGCTTCTTCGCCGCCTTCAACCGCTTCTTCGGCCGCACCTCGCACCGCTACGAAGGCGGCGTGAAGACGGTCCTGCGCCGCAAGACCGCGTCGCTCGCCGTGTATGCGGTGCTCGGCATCGCCGCCGCCGTGATGTTCAAGGTGGTGCCGCCGGGCTTCGTGCCGCAGCAGGACAAGGCCTATCTGATCGGCTTCGCCCAGCTGCCCGACGCCGCCTCGCTCGACCGCACCGATGCCGTGATCCGCAAGATGTCGGCGATCGCGGCCGAGATTCCGGGCGTGGAATCGTCGATCGCCTTCCCCGGCCTGTCGATCAACGGCTTCACGAATGCGCCGAACTCCGGCATCGCCTTCTTCAGCCTGAAGCCCTTCAATGAGCGCAAGGGCAAGGAGCAGTCGGCCGAAGGCATCGCCGCCGAGATCAACAAGCGCATGGGCGCGGTGGAAGACGCCTTTGTCATGGTGCTGCCGCCGCCTCCGGTGAACGGCCTGGGCACCACCGGCGGCTTCAAGATGATGCTGGAAGACCGCGGTAACCTGGGCTACGACGCGCTGTACAAGGCGACGCAGGCGATGCAGGCCAAGGCCTGGGCCGATCCGCGCTTGCAGGGCGTGTTCTCGAGCTACCAGATCAACGTGCCGCAGCTGTTCGCGGACATCGACCGCGTAAAAGCCAAGCAGCTCGGCGTGCCGCTGCAGACCATCTACCAGACCTTGCAGGTGAACCTCGGCTCGCTGTACGTGAACGACTTCAACCAGTTCGGCCGCACCTACCAGGTGCGCGTGCAGGCCGATGCCCAGTTCCGCTCGCAGCCCGAGCAGATCGCGCAGCTGAAGGTACGCAGCAGCAGCGGCGAGATGATTCCGCTGTCCTCCTTGATGCAGGTGAAGGACAGCTATGGCCCGGACCGCGTGCAGCGCTACAACGCCTACGTCTCGGCCGACATGAACGGCGGCCCGGCAGCGGGCGTGTCCTCGGGCCAGGCGCAAGCCATCTTCGAGCAGATCGCGAAAGAGACGCTGCCGAAAGGGATCGCGTATGAATGGACCGACCTGACCTACCAGGACATCCTGTCGGGGAACACCATGATCTACGTCTTCCCGCTGTGCGTGCTGCTGGTGTTCCTGGTGCTGGCCGCCCAGTACGAAAGCTGGACCCTGCCGCTGGCGGTGATCCTGATCGTGCCGATGTCGATCCTGTGCGCGCTGGTGGGCGTGAAGCTGACCGGCGGCGACAACAACATCTTCACCCAGATCGCGCTGTTCGTGCTGGTGGGGCTGGCCTCGAAGAACGCGATCCTGATCGTGGAGTTCGCCCGCGAGCTGGAACACCATGGCCGCAGCATCGTCGAAGCGGCGCTGGAAGCTTGCCGCCTGCGTTTGCGTCCGATCCTGATGACCTCGATCGCCTTTATCATGGGCGTCGTGCCCCTGGTGTTTTCGAGCGGCGCCGGCGCCGAGATGCGCCATGCGATGGGCGTGGCGGTGTTTGCCGGCATGCTGGGCGTGACCTTCTTCGGCCTGTTCCTGACGCCGGTGTTCTACGTCCTGCTGCGCACGCTGGCCAAGCGTTTTGAAAAACCTGCCGTGGTGCGTGCACCAGGCGCGCATGTGGAAGAAGGAGTTGCACAATGAAGGCGATGATTGCACGCGGTATTGCACCGCTGATGGCGGCCCTGCTGTTGAGCGCCTGCGCGGCGCCCGCCTTCCAGCAGCCGCAGGTGAGTGTTCCGGTGGCGTTCAAGGAAGGCGCCATCCAGACCGCCGCCGACGGCAGCCGCTGGCAAGTGGCGCGCCCGGCCGAGCAGCAGGCGCGCGGAGAATGGTGGCTGGCCTTCCAGGACCCCGCGCTGACTGTTCTGATGGATGAAGCGGCACGCAGCAACGCCAGCCTGGCCGTGGCCGCTGCCCGTGTAAAACAGGCGCGCGCGATTGCCGGTATCGCCGAAGCGGACCGCATCCCGCAAGTGGGCGTCGGCTTCGGCGCCCAGCGCGGCCGGCCATCGGCGCTGGAATCGAACCTGCCGCAGGGCAGTGCGGTCGCGCCGCGCACCACCTACAACGCCAGCCTCTCGGCCAGCTACGAAGTCGATTTGTTCGGCCGCGTATCGGCCAACGTCGAAGCGGCGCGCCAGGATGCCGGCGCGGTGGAAGCGAGCTACCGTTCGGTGCTGCTGTCGCTGCAGGCCGACGTCGCGCAGGGTTATTTTCGCCTGCGCGCGCTGGACGCCGAACTGGAGACCCTGGCGCAGACCGTGCGCCTGCGCGAGGAAAGCGTGGGCGTCAACCAGCGCCGCTTCGACCTGGGCGACATCGGCGAATTCGACCTGACCCGCGCCAGGACCGAGCTGGCCACCACGCGTCTGGAAGCAGTCGGCCTGCAGCGCCAGCGCGCCACGACCGAACACGCGCTGGCCGTGCTGCTGGGCCGCCCGGCGGCCGACTTCACGGCGGGTGCGGCGCCGCTGCTTTCGCATGTGCAGATGCCGGTGATTCCGGCCGGGCTGCCATCGACGCTGCTGGAACGGCGGCCGGACATCGCAGCCGCCCAGCGCGGCATGGAAGCGGCGAATGCGCGCATCGGCGTGGCGCGCGCGGCCATGTTCCCGGCGCTGAACATCGATGCCGGCGGCGGCGGCGTCGGCGGCACCGTGGCCGAAGTGTTCAAGTGGAGCAGCCGCTCCTGGGTGCTGGGCGCGATGCTGTCGCTGCCCGTCATCGACGGTGGCCGCAACAAAGCCAATATCACGCGCAGCGAAGCGGCGCTGGAAGAAGCCGTCGCCAGCTACCGCCAGAGCGTGCTGACGGCGTTTGCCGAAGTCGAGGACAACCTGGCCGGCCTGCGCGTACTCGATGCGCAGGGCGTGCAGGTGGACGAGGCGCTGGTGTCGGCGCGCCGCTCGGCCGAATTGGCGCGCAAGCTGTACGACGCCGGGCGCTCGAGCTACCTCGATCTGCTCGATGCCCAGCGCAACCTGGCGCTGGTGGAGCGCACGGCAGTGCAGCTGCGCGGCGACCGGGCGCTGACCACGGTGGCGCTGATACGTGCACTGGGCGGCGGCTGGGATGCGCCGGCAGCGGCAAGCGCGCTGGCGCAGAACTGAGTGCTTGTGTAGACGCGCAAGCGATCGAGATTGATTTGCCCTTTGCGGCGGCCCGTGTGCGCGGGTCGCCGCTTTTTTCGTGCCGATGCGGTGAGCAGCGCGAAACGGGCAGGGCGCTACAATCGGCGCATGCCGAATACCGTTTCCCAAGACAGCCCGCTCCTGCAGGGCCTCGCGCCCGTCATCGCAGCCGATACCCGCATCCTGGTACTGGGGAGCTTTCCCGGCGCCGCATCGCTGGCAGCCCAGCAGTACTATGCCCACCCGCGCAACCAGTTCTGGAAGCTGGTCGGCGCGCTGGTTGGCGAAGATTTATATGCATTGCCCTACGCCGAACGCCTGCCGCGCCTGCTGGCGCACCGCTTCGGCCTGTGGGACGTGCTGGCCGCCTGCGAGCGCGAAGGCAGCCTCGATTCGGCCATCCGCAAACCCGCCGCCAACGATTTCGAGCGCCTGCACAAGCTGTGTCCGCAACTGGAGACGGTGGGATTCAATGGCCAGGCGTCGGGCAAGTTCGCGCCGCAATTCGAGGAGGCTGGCTACCGTACCGTGGTGCTGCCATCGAGTTCGCCGGCGCATATGGCGATGACGTTCGAGCAGAAGCTGGTGCTATGGCGTCAATTGGTGAACTGCTGATAACCAGTCTTTGATATCGTCCCCCAGTGCCGGTCGTGATGTCCTGTGGTAGTGATCGTCCAGCTAACGACGACCTGGGATGCATCCTGGCTTGTCGCTGATTTCTCGCCCGATCTGCCAGCATGGCATGCCGGTATCCTTGGGCAAAAGCCCACCTTTGCAGACTAAGGCTTTTCGGCATTGCCAATTCCTTTGGCATAACTGTCAGAAAAACTTAGATATGACACAAGGAAACATGTTGAGCCCAATCAAATTCCGCTTGGCAGCGTCGGGGTAACGTGGCCGCTGATCGTTTTATGTGCGCTACACCCAAGGGCCATCGGAGGCAATCAATGGGCGAAAGCCAGGAAATCCTTGCCGGCGCTGCGCGGTCGGCGTTCAGCGGCGAATCTCAACACAGGCGACTCATGCGGCTTGATTTCCCATTCGAGGACGGGCCGCCCGCAGTTCTTCTGCCCAACAAGTTGGCCGGCCGCGAGGAGGTGTCGCGCAGTTTCCGCTTTGACGTCGAGGTCCTGTCGGACGACCCGCGCATCCCGTTGAAAGCGATGATGGGGAGGATGGCGACCATTTCCCTGGTGCGGGAAGACGGATCGCTACGCTACTTCAACGGCTACATCACGGCGTTCCGCTTTGTGCGCAGCGATGGCGGGTTCGCCTTCTACCAGATGCTGCTCGAACCTTGGCTCGCCTTCGCGCGCCTGCGCAAGAACTGCATGTCGTTCCACAATAAGAACGTTCTCGAGATCACACAGGAAACCCTGAGGCATTACGCCCAGGCTGACTGGCACATGTACACGATCGACGACTCGACGCTGACTGTCGCCAACCAGTACAACGAAACCGATTACAACCACTTGCACCGGCGCTGGGAAGCGCTTGGCCTGTACTACTGGTACGAGCACAGAATCGACGGCCATAAGCTCATGATTTCGGATAACAGTACGCTTGCTCGACCCATTGACGAGGAAGCGTACGTCATCTCGTTCCACGACAAAGGCGGCTCGCGCGAGGATGATGGCATCCATGAGTGGACCGCCATCCGGCAACTCGGCTCAGGCAAGACGACCCTGGCCTCGTTCGATTACAAGAATCCACGCGCACAACATGTTGAAGCCGCTTCACTGAACCAGCAAGGCGACTTTTTCCCTTACGAAGTCTATGAGGACAGCGGTGCCTATGGCTTTCGCCAGTACGCCGACGGCGTGCAGCTGGCTGGGCGACGGATGGATGAAGCGGACAAGGACACGCAGTATTTCGAGGCAGTGGCCAATGAAAGACACGTGCTGCCCGGACGCACGTTCAAGCTCGGCGGTCACTTCAGCGCCGAGTCGTACTCGCGTCGATTCGATGCCGAACAGCGCAGCAGTATTGGAGACCGCTACTACCTGATCCTGTCTGCCGACCATGAGGCCTCGAATAATTATCAGGCTGGCCCAAGCGCTCCTTCGCACTTCGAAAACCGCTTTACCTGTATCCGCCGGGACATCCGCTGGCGCCCTGGCCGCGACTACAACAGCGAGCCTGTCATCTATACCGGCCTGCATACCGCCATTGTCGTTGGCCCGGCGGGAGCCGATATTTACACGGATGGCTACGGACGCATCAAGCTGCAACATCACTGGGACCGGCTGGGCAATTATGACGAAAAAAGCTCGCCATGGATCCGGGTGTTGAATCCGGCGGCCGGCAACGAGTTCGGGCAGATCCGCCTGCCGCGCGTCGGCGAGGAGGTGGCCGTCGTCTACCCGAACGGGAACATCGACCACCCGCTCGTCCTTGGCGCGCTCTACAACAGGGCACAGATGCCGCCCTGGGCACTGCCGCAGCAGCAGGCGCTTGCCGGCCTGCGCAGCCGGGAACTGGGCGGCGGAGCGCGCGGCAATCACCTGGTCCTCGACGACACCAGGGAAATGATCCAGGCACAGCTGAAGAGCGACCACCAGTGCAGTCAGTTGTCGCTCGGCCATATCACCCGCATCGAGGACACTGCAGGCCGCAAGGATGCACGTGGAGAGGGCTGGGAACTGCGCACCGATGGGCACGGTGTAGCGCGTGCAGCAAAGGGGTTGTTGATTACGACCGAAGCGCGGCAGTCCGCGCGCGGGCCGATAAAAGACATGGAGGAGACGGCAAAGCGGCTGGATGCTGCGCGCAAGCTGCACGATGACCAGGCAGCAGCCGCACTGCAGGGCCTGGCACAGGAAAGCGGACAGCAGCACGACGTCGCCGATATGCTAAAGGCACAGAATGATGCGGTGCAGGGTAGGGGTGACCAATTTCCTGAGCTTTCAGAGCCTCACCTCGTCTTGGCGAGTCCGGCCGGTATCGAAACGACTTCAGCACAATCAACCCATATCGCGAGCGGCGAACATACAGCGCTGACGACCGGACGCAATCTCTCGATCGCAACCGGCGACAGCCTGTTCGCGAGCATCAGGCAAACCTTTCGCCTGTTCGTCCACAAGGCAGGCATGAAGCTGATTGCAGCATCCGGCAAGATTACTGTGCAGGCACATGATGACGATATCCAGGTCATTGCCAACAAGGTCTTGTCCCTGATCAGCCAAACCGACTGGATCGACCTGAAGGGAAAAAAAGGTGTGCGGCTGCATGGCCCGGAGTGCATGGTCGAAATCACCGACCGCATGCAGGTCTTTGCGCCCAAGCCGGCGCTATTTCACGGCAACCTGGAAACCCTCGCTCCCCAGAACAGGCCGCAACCATCGGCGGAGCACAAGATCACCATTACGGAACCAAAGACGCCGGAAGATCCGAAGCAGTTGCTCTTCATGCTGCAAACCCATGCCGGAAGCGGGCGTCCGTTAGCCAATGTCCCTTATTTGCTATTCAAGGGCGAGACCAAAGTCAGGGATGGCATCACCGATGACATGGGCATGATCGCGGTCGAGCATAAGGCTGGACCGGCCGACTACCGTGTTGAACTTCCAAACGGTGAGGTCTACGCGCTTGCAGCGGTTCCGCAACCCGCACCTCCTCAAGCACCGAATCACCGCGAACAGACTTTATCGAACATGGGTGCGCGGGCGATTGAAGGCTCGACCGACAGTCGCGTGCACGTCTGACAATCGCTTAACCGATCCCTGAAGGAGGCCCCATGCCTGATCCGATAAAACGTGCCGAAAACGTCCATATCGACGAGCTGAGTGGCAAGGCTACCAGTACGGTGCAGTGGTTCCTGGAAAACCGCAGCAAGACGCATCCCGTTACCCATAACAACGAACTCGAGGTTTTCGTTTGTGGAGAGAAGGCTTTTGTGGACATCGCAGAGAACATCAAAGCGGCCAAGGGCTCGATCGACATTTGTTGCTGGGGGTTCGATCCGGGCATGGAACTGGTGCGTGACGGAACGGCCTGGCCACGCGGGGATACGTATGGCGACCTGTTGATTGCCGCGGGCAAGCGAAAGGTCAAGATTCGGCTGCTGGTGTGGTATAGCAAGATCGGCAGCCCAGCGGCCTTGAACATGCCGGGGCATTCGCATGGAACACATCCATGGCGCTATGTTAGCGGCAGTAACGAGGCAGAAAAGATTGGAGCCAAGCGAAGCGCGTCGTTGATTCTGGAGCATGAGAAGACGCCCAAGGTGACGCTATTGGCAGCAGGGACGCCAAACCGCGGAACGGGGGCCGTGCATGCCGTCACGCCGGAATTGCTCTCGGCAATGGCGCGCGAGGAGTATTGCCACAGCTGGTACAAGGCGGCCTTCGCCGGACTGCTTAACGGTATAAGCATTCAGACCCGTGCTGGTGTCCCGGCGTTCATCGAGAAAAGTCTCGCCAGCGAAAAATACAAGCCCGGCGGACTCGGCGAACTGGAGGCCGAGCGGGAGGGCATGGTCCGCGTCGGCACCCACCACCAGAAAACGCTGCTCATCGACTACGGCTACATGGGCGGCGCCAAGGCGGTCGGCTATATAAAAGGATTGAACTCGGTGACGGATTATTGGGACACCGAAGAGCATCTGATCGAGAATCCAAAGCGCGAATGCGGTGGCACGCGCGAAGCCGGCGAAGCCGTGCAGGTGGGCCAGGATAAAAAGGCAGACGCCGGCTTCAAAACATTCAAACCCTATCGGGACTACGCTTGCCGCATTTCCGGCGGCGCCCTCGCCGGCGTGCATGCGAACTTCGTGCGTGCCTGGGGCCGGGCCGGCGGTGACACACTTGCTGATGACCTGGAGACGATCCCGCCGAAGTTGAAACGCAAGGGGATACCGGGCGCGCACTCATCGATCCAGATCATCCGCACCCAGCCGGAAGAACAGGACAAGACTGCCAAGGAAATGTATTTCCTGGCCACCGACACGGCGGCCAACGCGACCGGTTACCTCTATATCGAGAACCAGTACTTCCAGTATCAGGAATGGGCGGAGCGCCTGATCCAGGCGCGCAAGAACGTCATGGCCCGCTGGAAGGCCGCGGGACCGGCGACCGGCAAGACCAAGGGCGACATGCCGCTGCTGCACGTGTTTATCGTCATGCCTGTGGCCGAACGCGGACAGATGGTTCCACGCACCTACGACACCCTTGCCGTCCTCGGCCAGCAGGCTGGCATGACCGGGCAGTCGGATTTGATCGACAAGGAAAACAAACAGGTTCACACCGGCCTGAGTCGCGACGACATGGGACGGCCGACCGGTGCGGTCTATGTGAAACCGACGGTCGTGGAATACGCCAACGGCATCGACAAGCCGAGCATTGCTGCATTGGAGAGCAAGTATGGCCTGAAGGTAGCCGTGGCCATGTTGCAGACATCGGGCATGGATGGACGTCGCATGCGCTACCGCGAAATCTATATCCACTCGAAACTGCTGCTGGTCGACGATTCCTTTTTCAGCCTGGGCAGCGCGAACCTGAACCAGCGCAGCATGGCGGTCGATAGCGAGATTAACCTCGCGACGAACGATGCCAGGCGGGCGACGGATTTGCGGCGAAAGATCTGGGGGAAGCTGAGTGGAGGTACGGTCGATGGGAAGAATGGTTCGCCTGCGGAGGTAGCGGAAGCATTTCACAAATGGAAAGAGACTATGGATATCAATTTGGGAAAAAAGCGTGTTTCCAAGCCCATGACCGGCTTTCTACTCCCACTCGAAGACAACCGTAGCGCCACACTACGATTGGGCTGACGATGAAGCCGCCGTTAGTTCGTAAGTTATTTACCGTTCTGCTGGCAGCCCTATCCGTATTTTGCATTTACAAGGGATTCAACGTGGCATACGACCAATACAAAACGATTCAGGACCTCCCCCGAAACGAAGAGCTACCACTCTTCGAGCCTCACCGACCAAGCTTTACCTGCGAGATCGAAGCCAGGAAGGTGCCGCCGGTCGATGCACAAGCCGATGCCTGGTTCCGCGAAGCGCAGGCGCTGGACGATCCCGACATCTGGGAAGAAGACCGCGACTATAAGAAGATTGTCCAGCTGACACGCCAGGCGGCGGAGCGGCGGCATTGGAAAGCTATGCTCAACTTGGCCACCTTGTACCTTGAAAAACGCGATCTACCGCACGGGGAAATGGAAGCGCTCGCGTTGGTAGAGCAGGCGATGCGGCTCGGTATCCCGGCCGCCTATGACCGCATGGGAACCTATTACATGAACAGCATCGGTGTGTCGGGTGACGCGACCAAGGCTTTCGCCTTCTGGCAGAAGGCAGCGGAGATGGGCAATCCGCAGGCGATGGCTCACCTTGGCGTCAAGATGTCTGCAACCTGGGATAGTCCGAACGAGGGATTTTGGGCAAACATTCCGGTAGCGACCAAGATGCTGGAGTGTGCGCTTGCTCAAGGTCATGGCCCTGCAGCCTATACCTTGGCTTTTCTTCAATCATGGCCGCGCAAAGCTGACGGGACACTTGGAGAATCCAAAACGGCTGCAACACGATCACGTGCGATGCATACTTTGCATAATGGGGTGAAGTTCGGCTGCTCCGATTGTGCTAGAAGCCTATCAATAGACTTTGGTGACCCACTCGACCTGGCTGACATGATCGTTCCACATCTCGATAAAGCCCGATCCGAGCGCTATGTCGTACTCCACAACGCTCTCAATCTTAATCCTCTTCTTCGTTTCCCCAACCTGGACAAAGTGCTGCCATTACCACCCGCAGCGCTGCCGCCGTGGGATGGCGACAAACAGACGCTCATCAATGCCGCAAAGGGCGTAATCCCTCAAGCAGTGGATCGTAAAGCGAGCACCGCCTCGCAGCGGCAAGGACTGCTATATCTCGACGCCGCGTATGACTTGCACCCGAGCGAAGACACGACCACCGAGGAGAAAGCGCCTTTCGCGGGATACTGGCAAGCGACCGC